>OGZL01000876.1_pt1 | contig 23895 bp, 24 predicted proteins | sample 1576761 | NCBI WGS metagenome assembly OGZL01 (sample SAMEA3541595, study PRJEB24748) | human gut metagenome | biome: human gut; feature: human-associated habitat; material: faeces | place: China | collected 2012
TGATTATGATTTCTCATGCTGTCACGCTCTTAAAACGCTTATGAACACAGGCTCTCAATATTCCAAAATCGCTGTTTGTACTTTTCCATAAGTTCAGCAGAAAGATCTGTAAAATCTTCTGCTCCAAGACCTGCGATGAAAAATGTGCCTTTGATGATGTCGCCTGTTTCAGGAAGCATTCTGTTCCACTCTGTATCAGATTTCAACTTTGATTCATCATCACAAACAAGAGCGATTTCATCTTCAAAAGGGTATATTGCTTGCAGATACCCGCCAACCGTTTTCTGCATGAATTCCAGACTGCCGTCGATTTCAGCTTCTCTTGGACGTTTTCTCGGTTCAACGATAAGTATTTTCATATGGGTTTCCTTTCTGAGCCACTTTGCTGGTTTGTGTGGGGCTTTGCTTCAAATGGGATAATTTACGGAGGAAATCCCTGAATTGCCACACAGCCAAACGTGGTGGCTTGTATTCGATTATTCTGCTGTGTTACGGTGAATGATGCTGATGATTTTTTCCGTTTCTTCCGGGGAGATTCCCAGGGCTTTAAGAGCCTCATGTATTCCGCAGTCGGGGCAAATCAGCGTTTTATTATCAGTTCTGGAAAGTGCAGGAACTCGAGTATAAACACATCCGCATTTCGGGCAGGTTCTTTCAGTCGGGGTTTCATTTTTCATTGTTGGCAACTCCTTTCAGACTTTTTTCATAGGCTTCATCAAGGTACTTGAAATCAAATCCGAAAATGGTGTATCCGAATTTGCAGGTGCTGACATATGCAGAAGTTGGAATTCCAAGCCTGCGTTCCTCGTGCATGATATACACAAAAGCATCAATCATTTTCCCAGTTTCAGAAAGTCTGATTTTCATATTTTTCTTGTAGTAAAAATTAGGAGAGCCCTCGTAGGCATCAAGGCTGTGTTCATCGGCGGCGGTCACTTCCCAGACAGCAACCGGAACAACTGAACCCTTCTTTTTTTCAATAGTGAGGTAAGAGCCTGTCTTGCTTCCTTTGTAGAGAAGTTCATAATCTTTGAATATTACAATGACATGAATGATGAACAAAAAGCGGTTTTCCGGATACAAGCTACTATTCCAGAAGGTGCATCTTTGAAAATAGGCAGTTTCGGCACTTTTTATGATAGACGAAAAGGTTTGCTTACAGAGCGAATTCGTAAACTGTTAGGATAATCCAATGGTTATGATTTCTATTGTTTGAACAGGAGTGATATGTATGGTTTCAGAAGAGTTGAAAGCTATTATTGACACGCTCAAGAATCAAGGTCGGCAAACTGAGAGCGACATGGACTTTTTCGAGCCCGCTACTGAAGATCAAATCTCTGACTTTGAAAAGAATAACAATCTTTCTTTCCCTTCAAAGTTCAGAGAATGGTTGCTTTTTTCTGACGGTGGTGAATGCTTTTTGCCCGCAAGTGTTCAGTTCTATGGTGTTGCACATAAGCCCCTTATTGATGTTAGCAATCAGACCAGACCTGATGACAGTTACGTTGTGATTGGCGGAACACCGAATGGTGATCCTGTACTGATAAAAAAGGATTCAGAAACCATTTCAATTTATAATAAAGAGGAAGGTAAAATTGAAGAAGAGGAAGTGTACGATGACTTCTTTGCATTCTTAAATGGTCTCTATGACTATCTCGGCATGGGAGAGTGATCCTATGGCAAGAGATAATGCTGCTTGTAACAGAGCAATCAGAAAAGCATGGCGCGCGAGCGAGAACTTGTTCTTGCTGGAAAAGGCTCACGAAATTGGACACCAGAGCAACGAGAACAACTAATCACTAAAGGTAAGGTATATGACGCCGATGGAAAAGCCTTTATTGGTCAGCATATGAAAAGCGTCAGTGGTTTCCCTGATAATCAAGGCGATTCAACTTCTCTCGCAAGAGGAACACCTTGAAGCACATAAGGGAGATTGGCATAATGTAACGAATTGGTATTATGATCCAGACACAAAGACATTTTATGATTTTGAAGTATATGATTATAGCAAATTCCCTCCCGATGACTACATTAATTTTCGCCCCGAAGAAGCTATAATACCGGTTGATTCTTCCTCGGAGAAGTCACAGGAAAAGCAAGCGGAAGAGAACAAGCCACCAGAAAAAAAGAAAGAAGAGCCGCCCAAACTGCCGAAATCCAAAACGCGCCCTTGATGGTAAAATCGAACTAAATAATCAAATAAATGAAAATTTAGAGCTGCGGGCTCAGGCTTTATTTAAAAAAGTAATTGTAAACAATTGTAGTAAAGAAAATGGCGTTTTAGGTGATTATTGTATCGTAAAATCTGGATTTGCTTTTAAAAGTTCTTGGTGGACTGAAAATGGAGTAAAAGTTATAAAAATTAAAAATATAGATGATGGAAAGATTAATCTTAATGACTGTTCGTTTGTTTCATTTGATAAAATTGAAAAGGCAAAAGATTTTCTTGTTCATGCAGGAGATGTTTTAATAGCAATGACAGGGGCAACTTTAGGAAAATTCGCTATAGTGCCACAAATCAACGAACCACTTCTTGTTAATCAACGTGTTGGTAAATTTTTTCTTGGTGACAATCCAATAGAAAAACTTCCTTTCTTATATTGTACTTTAAAGCAATCAGAAGTAATCACTGAAATTATAAATCGTGGGCAAGGCAGTGCTCAAGCAAATGGATGTAGCGAAAGTTGCATATCCGAAATTCCTTGAAAAAATTTCAATTTGCCGTGATTCCTTTTTTGGATATGATTATTCAAAATTTATGACAGGAACAGACCTTGAACGTGCAAAAGCCATCACCGGTGCTGTCAACTTTATAATCTCTCCGACAAAAGAAGATGACAAAAAAGAATATCTGAAAGAATCTTTGTTGCTCCATCAGGCTTTGTCACTTTGTTCTTCTATGGTGGAGGAATCATTAAGACTTGAAGCAGCATTTTTTGAATCCGTAAGAGTTCTTATTATGCGTCTTGAAAATAAAGGAACAGGCAAGAAAATATCTCTTGGAGAAATGAATACAAGGATAAATGAACTTCTGAAGCAGAGTATCAAAAGTGAAGGTGTTATAAATCTTTTTTCTGATATTGGAAAAGAGGTTTCTCTGTTTGACCCAAAGTTTTTGCAAGAAGTAGCAAATATGAAAGAAAAAAATCTGGCAGTTGAACTTCTTAAAAAGCTTATTGCAGAACAGATAGTTATATATAAACGTACAAATGTGGTTAAATCTGAAAAGTTTTCTGAAATTATGCAGCGTACAATGAATCAGTATCTGAATGGAATGCTGACAAATGAAGAAGTCATTGAAGAAATGATGAAGCTTGCAAAACAGATAAAAGAAGCCGGAGAAGTTCGACGAAAACGGCTTCTGCAAAAAGGACAGCACCCACTATCAACCGGCAACGCTGAACGAGGAGACCGGAAACTACGAGATCTCCAACGCCGGTCAGCTGTACTGGTTTGCGGCATTTGTGAATACCACAGGCAGTTCTTTTGATGACTATCCGAATAAAAATGCAAGTGCTGTTCTGAAAAAAGATATCGTAATCAATGAGGGCGATCTTTCTGGATATGATGGCATTAGTGCAAACAGTTGGAGAACTTGGACACCGATCGGAAAATTTCGACATGGCTATTACACTGGCACATTCGATGGACAGGGACATACGATCAGCGGTCTGTATTGCGATGCTAACAGCAGAAGCTATACTGGTTTGTTTGAATATAACCGTGGTATCATTCAAAATGTTGGCATAGTGAACTCTTATTTTAAGAGTGAAAACTCTGTCAGTGGTGTGTGCGGTAATAATGAAAAAATAATCAAAAACTGTTATTATACTGGAACGGTTTCTGGTGCGGATACTGTTGGCGGTGTGTGTGGTCTCAATTGCGGCACGCTCGAAAACTGCTACAACACCGGAACAATTTCTGGTACTGGAAACTATATTGGCGGCGTGTGCGGCGATAACTATATTGATGCAGATGATAGCAGTAACAATGGCATCGTCAAAAACAGTTACTACCTCGACACCTGTGCGGCAGAGGGTACGACTTTCACAAATGATGACGGCATAAGCAAAACCGCCGACCAGTTCACAAATGGTGAAGTTGCTTATTTGCTGAACTTCCACCAGACCATCGGCGAGGACGAGATCCCGACCCTCAACGAGCAGGCAAGGGCAGTCGTTCGGCTGACACTGACCTATGACGAAACTTTTGGCGATGATGCCGATACCAAGGAACTCTATTACAACGCTGCGGATGAAGTAATGCTGGAAAAATCGACGGATAAGGCGTATACTTACCGCTACTTTGACGGCGAGACCGAGCTCACTGAAGATATTTATCTCATGACCGGCGATGCGGTGCTCACTGTGAAAAAAGAGGCAGTGAAGATCACCGTTCCTGCCGATGTGGACAAGCTGGAACTGACTTACAAAAAGGCGATGACCGAGGTCGATCTGAACAGCTATGTGGAAAACGCTGCCGATCTGGGCAAGCTGACATTCAAGGTTGACGATGCAAGCCAGCTGCCAGAGGGTCTGGAACTTTCCGCAGACGGAATACTTTCCGGCACACCGGCAAAGGCAGCAGACAGCGTTAAGACTACGGTTATTGTCACGGCGAAAAACGGCGAAACGGCGAAGATCAAACTGACGTTCCAGATCGCCAAGGCTGACCCGACGGTAGAAGTTACCGTGGACGGCGATTCCCACACCGAGGGTGACCTTGTGAGCGAGCTGAAGCTGATTCTCAGCGGAAACAACACCAAGGGTCTGGCGGAAATTATCAGCGAGATCAAAGCACTGGCTGCCGGTGAAAACACCCTGACGTGGAAGTTTACCCCGGAGGATGGCGAGAACTATAATGTCGTAACCGGCACGGTTGTGGTAAATGCACAGACGACTACCACAACAACTACTACCACCACAACTACTACGACAACAACGACGACAACAACGACGACTACAAACGCAACAACCGAGGCAACTACTGCAACAAACGAAACAACTGCAACAACTGAGGCAACTACTACTATAAGCGAAACAACCGCAACAACCGAGGCAACTACTGCAACAAACGAAACAATTGCAACAACCGAGGCAACTACTGCCACAAGCGAAACAACTGCAACAACTGAGGGAACTACTGCCACAAGCGAAACAACCGCAACAACTGAGGGAACTACTGCCACAAGCGAAACAACTGCAACAACTGAGGGAACTACTGCCACAAGCGAAACAACCGCAACAACTGAGGGAACTACTGCCACAAGCGAAACAACCGCAACAACTGAGGCAACTACTACTACAAGCGAAACAACTTCTACAACTAAGGCAACAACTGCTACAAACGGAACGACTTCTGTGGCCAAGGCAACGACTACTACAAGTGGAACGACTTCTGCGACCAAGGCAACCACTGCCACAAGTGGAACGACTTCTGCAACTAAGGCAACCACTGCCACAAGTGGAACGACTTCCACGACCAAGGCAACTACCACTACTACAAACGGAACGACTTCCACGACAAAGGAAAGCATTACCGCAAGTGAAACAACTGTAACTACCAGTGCTTCCAACACAGAATCTACTGCTGCAACATCGGCAACCACGATCACAACGGCAGCAACTACAAGCATGACTAACATTGCAGACGAGGATCTTTGCGGCTGGGCAATCAACGACTACCAGAAGAAAACCGGTGTCACACCGGCAAATGCAGAAATCACTGCACGTTCGGAGGAAGCTTGCGAAATTACGTTGACTGACGAAAACGGCAATGTGCTGGACGTTTATACCGTTGATCCGAAGACCGGCACTGGTACGGATTCTTCCAACGCAGAAGTTAACCTGCCTCAGACTGGAAACAATTCCATGACAAACTGGCTCCTGTGCATGGGGGCGGCACTGTTCATGGCATTCGGATTCGGTGCGGTAAAGGCATCTGGTGTTCGCAAACGCAAAGAGAATGAATAAGACCAAAAAGCAGTGGGCGATGTTCCTTTTAGGACTGACTGCGATTTTGATCGGTGTCAGTATCCTTGGATTTTTCGGTTTGAGAAAGTGCTACCGACTTTATCAAAGGCAAGTTTTGCTTGAGAACAATCCGGTTGTGGAAATTGCAGACTTAAACATCAAAGCCCCCATTTTAGAGGGAACTGACAATGAAACGCTCGCCAAAGCGGCAGGGCATTTCAAGGACAGCGGCGATTTTGGCAAGGGCAATTACTGCATTGCTGGGCACAGCAGCACACTGTACAAAGAATATTTCAACAATCTGAAAAATGTGGAGATCGGCATGGAAATCACGTTGTATGACAAGCAAAAGCAGGCGTATCATTACACTGTGACCGAAAGCAAAATCGTCGATCCGAATGCCGTCTGGGTACTTGACGATTTCGGCGATGATAGAATCACCATCATCACCTGTACCGATGACGGAACACAGCGACAGGTTGTGGTAGGACTGCTGAATTGATCTTTTTGGTTTGCCTAACCAATGAATGGCCGTAACTAAGTGAAACCCATTAGCATCGTAACCCAGTTAAATCGGTTCAGTGAAAAGAACGAGAAAACTACGCAATTTGGAACTTTTCCCATTTTGAAAAGTTGTAAATAAGTGATTTTACCACTGTAAGCATCGCCTCCACTATTAAAGTATCTGTAATGATACAATGTAGAATTTCACCTCACAAAAGCAGGGTGAAATTCTTTGTGTAAAAACAAACGATAGCTTTTGCAATCAAACGATATCCCCTATTATCGTTTGCAAATAGGATTTTTACATATTTTCAGGCACAAAAAAGCCGAGCATCTTTTCTGCCCGGCTTTATTATTATTCTTTGATTTCTGTTCCATCTTTGAATTGGAACACCATACTGCCGTCATGGAAAACAATAATATTTGCGATTACTGCGTTCCAGATACTGTCATCAAACTCCGTTAACACATCACCTGATATTCTGAATCTGTTTGTTCGTGCCTGTACTGATTCATATTCGGCTTTTACCTGGCCAAGTTCAAACTGCAGTTCTTCAAAGTGTTCATACTTTTCTCGGTATTCGTCTGTGAAACCGTTGGTGTACGTAGCAATGTATCTTCAAATTCAGTCTTTAAGGTTCTCAGTTCTGTGTCATCTGGCTGAAAAGGTTCTTGCAGGGCTGCAAGTACTATTTTTATATTTTTGATAATTTTTTAAAAAATTACAGCCATAGCAGAAAACAGAAACCCTTATGGCAGTTTCCGTGAATCATAGCCATAAGGGTTGTGTTTGTTTTTCATGATGCGTGACAATTTCCATGATTTCCACCACAAGGATGTTCTGCATCGTGATGGTCATGGTGATTACACTGTGCATTCGGACTATAGACAAGCGTTCCAGCCAAAAGTTGTTTCACTGCTGCATCTGCATTTCCGGAAACACCACCGTATAGCCGAATTCCGGCATTTGTCAATGCAATTTGTGCACCAGCTCCGATACCGCCGCAAATCAAAGTATCTACCTTCTGTTCAGAAAGCATGTCAGCCAAAGCACCATGGCCAGTTCCATTGGTACTTACAATTTGAGTATGTACGATTTTTCCTTGCAAAATCTCATAGACTTTGAATTGCTCTGTATGTCCAAAATGTTGGAATACATTTCCATTTTCATAAGTCACTGCAATTTTCATTTGTTTCGTCTCCTTTGTGTGTGATAATTTTATCATACACCTTTTTCACGTTAAAATCAAGATACTATGTAATTGATAAGCGGCTTTCCTTCAATAGAAATGCTATTGCAGAAAGGTCAGTAACTCCTCTGCATGGGAGTCTTTCAGATAAACATAAAACAAGTCGTGGGTTTTGGGATATCCCTGTAAGGAAAACAAAGCCAACCGTGGATCCTGATTTGCAATGGAGCGATAGCCAAACGTGATACCCAGCCCTGCTGCAACCAGATCTTTGATGACAACAAAGCTGCTAATACAAGTCATAGAAGAAAATGAAGCAATGCTCTCTCCGTGAATGTTCAGTTGATTTTCAAATATGGAACGAGTTCCGGAGCCATGTTCAAGAAGGATCAAATTTTGTGATACTGCTTCATCAAATGCAATTTCCTTTTCGGCAAAAGGATGGTCCGCACTGCAAATTCCCAGAAATTCTTCTGTTTTCATAAGCGTTGAGCCAAATGTGTTCTTGTCAAATTCGCCTTCGACCATTGCAATATCCAAAGAACCATTTCGGATATGATGCAAAAGAGCTTGCGTGTTGTCTACCAGAAGTTGTACACGACATTTTTTCGATTCCACAAGTGCGATGATTTTGTCAGAGATCATGTAGTCCCCAATGCTTTTGGTTGCACCTAGTTTCAACTCAGGGATAGACTGCTTCTGCATTTCTAACCGAAGATGCTCTTCCTCATATCGTACTTTTCGCAAATGCCGTTCCAACAGCTTTGCCTGCGGTGTCATAGAAAGCTTTCGTCTATCATACTGAAACAGCGGGCAGCCATAAATTTTTTCCAAGGCATGGATATGCTGTGTTACAGCAGGCTGTGTCATGTGAAGAATCTCTGCAGTTTTTCGATAATTCATTTGTTCGCATAAGACCAAAAAGGTTGTTGTTTTATAATCTAGCATGGCATTCCTCTTATTCTTGATAAATTTAATTTATCACTAGATAGAAAATCATAATTTGACGCTATTGAAAATGTGCAGTATAATATTCCTCGATCAAATAAAAACAGGAGGAATAATTATGAAGTTCATGAAAAAAGACGGAAAGGGATTGCTGTTGTGTTTGGTAATTGCGGTTCCGTGCTGGTTTTTGGGGAACATGATTCCCGTTGTTGGCGGGGCTGTTTTTGCTATGCTCGCTGGCATGGTAACTGCATGCTTCTTAAAGCACAGAGAACCGTTTCAAAATGGCATCGCATTTACCGCAAAGTACATTTTGCAGGGTGCTGTAATTTTCCTCGGATTCGGTATGAATCTGACCGTCGTAATCCAAACGGGAAAGCAGTCACTCCCCATCATCATCAGTACCATTTCCATATCACTAATCACAGCATTTGTGATGTCCAAAGCACTCCGTATTCCGTCCAATGCATCGATTTTGATCGGTGTAGGTTCTTCCATTTGCGGCGGTTCGGCAATTGCGGCAACTGCACCGGTGATCCGTGCAGATGATGACGAAGTTGCCCAATCGATCTCTGTGATTTTCTTTTACAATATGATCGCCGCACTGCTCTTTCCAATGCTCGGCGGCCTTTTGGGATTCTCTACCGAAACGGGAGAAGCATTTGGCATTTTTGCCGGAACAGCTGTGAATGATACTTCATCGGTGACTGCCACAGCTTCCACATGGGATTCTCTCTATCATCTTGGATCGCAGACTTTGGATAAAGCGGTTACGGTGAAACTGACACGAACTCTTGCAATTATACCGATCACGTTGGTACTTTCTTTGTGGCAGACAAGAAAGGCAAAGCACAGCGGAAAGGCGATTCCCATGAAAAATGTATTTCCCTTTTTCATTCTGTACTTTGTTCTTGCATCTGTCATAACAACAGTTTGCGTGCACCTCGGCGTGCCGTCCGGCTTTTTCACACCGTTTAAGACACTGAGTAAATTCTTGATCGTTCTGGCAATGAGTGCAGTCGGACTGAATACAAACATTGTGAAACTAATCAAGATGGGTGGCAAACCGATCTTGCTGGGATTCTGCTGTTGGTGCGGGATTATCAGTATAAGCCTCGGTATGCAGCGCTTTCTTAGCATTTGGTGATTCTCTTTTTATTATATAGTATCGAAAAAAGTGCAAGGTGTTGTACAAAATATGAGTATAGAATAATGTGTAAAGTAAATTGCTGTTTCTCCGTGGCTATGACATAATAAAAATAAAATATAGCAAGGAGAGAAGTGCTAGTTGGAAAGGATTTATAGATATTGTGTTTGAACCGAATCAGAACTGCACGCTGCTTGCCTATATCCCATCTATTATTCTCTTTACAAATGGCAGTGCAGCACCGATTGCTGGTGCAAATTCTCCATGTTTTCCAAGTTGGATGGTAATATCTCGTTCTGCGAAAAAAGGTGGCTCCGTAATTTTCTGTTTTAGAAATTCTAGATCTGCTTCTGTCAAATATGGCACAAGAAATCCGCTGAGAATCACATCGCTGTCTATGACTGTGTTGACATTTTGGATGGCTGCTGCCAGCTTAGAGAGATACATCTCCCAAATGGCTTTGTTTTTTGGTTCATTTTCCCGTACGGACTGGAAAAATGATTCAAAAGAATTGCCATGAATTTGACTTTGCAGACTTTCAGCGGAGCAATAGGTTTCCAAACAACCTTTTCCGCCGCAGTAACAGGGTGTTCCATTTGGGACAATACACATATGTTCGATGGTTCCGCTATGCATGGACTTTCCCTGATGCACTTCTCCGTGAATAACCAATGCACTGCCCAGATTTTTGTTGAGCAAAAAAACGACGGCATCAGATAGCTGCGGTTGATTCCAGATTTCTGCAAAAGCAGCAGCTTTGGAATCATGTTCTGTAAAACAAGGATACGGGATATAACGTGTCAGATCGGCGGTATTTAGTCCGGTATGCTGTAATAGCTTTCCATATTGAATCTTGCTGCGGTCTGGGGAGAGAATCCCTTGAATCGCAATTCCAACGCCAGAGATCTTATCGGGATTGGATTCTACATGATTGGCAAATCGCATGACTTCTTTCCCTAAGAATTGATAGTATGTCTCGGTAGCAGAAAATGTTTCTGTTACCGTTTTTTGTTGCATTACATTGCTATATAAATCGACTGCAACCAGCAAAATGGAACGTTTCAGAATAAAAACACCAATAGTCGTCCTTGCATTTGGAACAATTTCAATTGCCTGTGCTTTTCTGCCGCCGGTGGATTCATAATAACCTGTGCGATGAATCCAGCCATCCTCCTCTAATGCTTTTAAATTTTGTGTCACTGTTGTCAGTCCCATATGCAGTTCTTGTGCCAGGTCTTGCTTGGAGATGGAACGCTTTTCATAAATCATTTGATAGACCTTGCTGCGGTTAATTCGCTTGACCTCAATGGTCGTCATTCCGGAATTTGACATATATGAAGCACCTCTTTTCGATTTGTCTTGATGAAAAGTAATTCTATGGGATAGTATAACATAGTTTCTCTATTTTTTCAATAGAATCTCCGAATTGGTGCAATTTGCACAAATATATATAGAAAAAGTTGGCTGTTTTACCACTTGTATTTCGACGTTCCATCTGTTAGAATATACTTGTAATCAGCTGTTACGCATAAGTGTAAATCAAAACTAATCAAATGGAGGAATTTCAAATGAAAAGTGCAGTATTTTATGGAAAGCATAACATGAGAGTGGAAGAATCTCCGATGCCAAAAGTAGGAGCAGAAGATGTCCTGATTCAGGTAAAGGCGTGCGGTATCTGTGGTACAGATGTGCACATTTACGAGGGTGACAAGGGTGCCGCAGAAGTGACACCGCCGACCATTCTGGGACATGAATTTTCTGGTGTGGTTGCAGAAGTTGGCGCTGCGGTAACCAATGTAAAGGTGGGCGACCGTGTATGCATCGATCCGAACTGCTATTGCGGCAAGTGTGATTTCTGCCGGAACGGCATTGCACACTACTGCACAGATATGATCGGTTATGGTACAACCGTTAACGGCGGCTTTGCAGAATATTGCAGCGTGAATCAACGTCAGGTTTACAAGCTGGGTGATCATACCACTTTTGAACAAGGTGCGATGACCGAACCAGTTGCCTGCTGTCTGCATGGAATAGATCTGTGCAACATTCGTCCGGGCAGCAGTGTGGTAGTCATTGGCGGCGGCATGATCGGTCTGCTGATGCTTCAGTTGGCACGGCTTGCCGGAGCAGCCAGAACAGCTTTGTTAGAACCAGTTGCAAGCAAGCGGGAAGTTGCCAAGAAATTGGGTGCAGATATCTGTATTGACCCGATTCACGAAGACATCAAAGCAGCTCTTGCCTCTGCCGGTATGACATGGGTCAACACCGTGATTGAATGTGTGGGCAGAACTTCCACCATTGAACAGGCGATCGACATTGTGGGAAACAAGGGTACCGTCATGATGTTTGGACTGACCAAGCCGGATGACACCATTTCTCTGAAACCGTTTGAAGTATTCCAGAAAGAAATTGAACTGAAGGCATCTTACATCAATCCGTATACCCAGAAGCGTGCACTGGAACTGATTGATTCCGGCAGACTGGACGTTTCCAGCATGGTTTATGCCGTAGAAGGTCTGGACCATCTAGCAGACATTCTGGCAAAACCGGAATTGCGGGCAAACGGAAAATACATCATTTCTCCGGAAAAATAAAAGTGGGGTGAGCATATGACAGAAGCAGTTTTTGCCGCAGAGCCAGTTCGGCTGGTGATTTCCGCTGTTGCCGGAATTGCCATTCTTTTAATTTTGATTTTAAAATGCAAACTTCATCCAATATTAAGTTTGTTGATATCAGCTTTGGTGATCGGCTTAGGTTCGGGTATGCCAGTTACAATGTTGATGGATACTGTAGAATATGGAGCAGGGAACACCTTGCAGGGTATTGTCCTGCTGATCGGGCTTGGCTCTATGTTTGGCGGGATTCTGGAGGTATCTGGCGGTGCACAGCAAGTTGCACAGACGATGATCGGAAAGTTTGGCGAAAAGAAAGCTGGCTGGGCGTTGGGCATCACTGGCTTGGTTGTTGGAACAACGGTATTTTTTGAAGCTGGTGTTGTTATTTTGATTCCACTGGCATTTGGTCTGGCAAAAAAGACAAAAAAATCGACCCTGACCTATGTGCTGCCGTTATTGGCAGGATTAGCAACTGGATTCGCGTTCATTCCGCCGTCTGCCGGTTCGGTACTGGTTGCAAATATGCTTGGTGTGAATCTGGGTGTGATGATTGCAGTGGGCGTTCCGGTTGGAGTCATCGCTGTGATTTGTGCTGGCGTGCTCTGGGGCAAATTCTGCGGAAAACGTATTTATGCAGAACTGCCATCTAATATGCGGGAGATTGCAGACACTGGAGAAGAACAGAAACTGCCGTCGTTCGGAACAGTACTGGGAATCATCTTAATTCCGTTGATGCTGATTCTGTTGAACACGGTGACCGATTATTTATCTTTGCCAATTGCTGTAAAATCCATATTTGAATTTCTGGGAACGCCGTTTGTTGCCTTGATCATTGCAACATTATTCGCCATGTTTTTCTTAGGGAAAAAGCAGGGCTACAGCGGCGATGATTTGAAAAAAATTTTAGATCGGGCATTGAAACCGACTGGTATGATCTTGCTGGTCATCACCGGCGGCGGTATTATCCGCTGGGTTCTGCAAAACGCAGGCATGGGCGATATCATTGGTCCAGCACTGGAAAAGAGTGGACTGCCGTTGATTCTGGTTGCATTTTTGATTGCTGCCTTGATTCGTTCTTCGGTTGGAGCTGCGGTTGTTGCCATGACCATGTCTGCCGGAATCATGGCTTCCATGCCGGCAGTACAGGCACTTTCTCCGGTAGAACTGGCAGCAATGGTCTGTGCCATTAATGGCGGTGCAACGGCTTTCAGCCATGTAAACGATTCCGGTTTTTGGCTGGTCGGTTCGCTGCTGGAAATCGATGAGAAGAGTACGCTGAAATCATGGACGATCATGGAAACCATCATCGGTGTGGTTGGTCTTGTCTGTGCACTGGTCATTTCCATATTTGTATAAAGGAGGAATCATAGATGCGATTAAAAGTAAAATTGTGTGATGCTGTGGCCATTAAAAATCTGGTACTTGCTGCATCATCACTGCCATGTGATGTAGACTTGCAGTCTGGCAGTTTCGTGGTAGATGCGAAGTCCATTCTGGGTGTGTTGGGACTGCCGAAGCAGGACACCGGTATTTTGCAGGTACATTCCGATGACCCGAACATCTGCACGCTGTTTTTGGAGGAGCTGGAACATTTGGGGATTTTGTGTCCGGAAGGGCCAATGATTCAGAAAACCACATTTCTGGCGTGTGCACTGGGAGAAATGCTGATCGACTTCACCATGCAGGGCAGAAATGAGCAGGGACAGCGTGTTTTTGCGCAAAATGCCGGCGGTGCTCCTGCCAATGTCATGGCTGCTATGGCAAAGCTGGGGGCAAGAACGGCATTTATCGGCAAAGCCGGAAATGATATGCACGGCAGATTCCTCAAGGAGACGTTGGAACAGTGCGGAATTGACAGTACCGGGTTTACGTTGAGTGATGATTACTTCACAACATTGGCATTTGTCGATGTCAAGCCAGATGGAGAGCGGGAGTTTTCCTTTGCCCGGAATCATGGTGCGGATAAGATGCTGGAAAAAAGCGATGTTCCGTTGGAATTGATTCGCAGCAGTGGCATTCTGCATATCGGTTCCATTTCGCTGACAGATGAGCCAGTGCGCAGTACTACCTTCTTTGCTGTACAGAAAGCGAAAGAAGCTGGCTGTGTGATTTCCTATGACCCGAATTATCGTGCTTCGCTTTGGAAATCAGAGGAACTTGCAAAGAAGCAAATGCGAAGTATGATTCCGTATGCGGATTTGATGAAAATTTCGGAAGAGGAGACTTTTCTGCTCACTGGTGAGAGTGACTATCAGAACGCTGCGAAAGTTTTGATCCAGGGTGGTGTGAAAATCGTGGTCGTAACGCTGGGAAAACTGGGTGCTTATGTGCAGAGCAAACAGGGCGGACAGCTGGTAAAAGGATTCCGGAACAAGGCGATAGATGCGACCGGTGCAGGCGACGCATTCTGGGGCGGATTTCTGTTCCAGTTCAGCCGCTGCGGGAAAAATCCAGAATCCATTGCAGTAGAAGAAGCAGCAGAGTTTGCAGATTTTGGCAATGCTGTGGCAAGCGTTTGTGTCCAGAAGCACGGAGCAATTCCGGCAATGCCGAATATGACACAGGTCATGGAACAATTGAAAGAAGAGAGGTTAGAAGCATGAAATTGCAGGACAATGCGACCGGATTTCAGCACATAGGATTTCCGACTAATGATTTGCAGGAAACCATTGCTTTTTACGAAAAGCTTGGATTTCGCGTTGCACTTCACACCTATAACGAAGAAGCCGGCGAAGCGGTTGCATTTTTGCAGCTTGGAAACCTGATGCTGGAAATCTATGAAAATCATCAGGCACCAATGCAGGCGGGGGCGTGGGATCATTTGGCAATTGACGTCAGAGATATTGAAGCCGCTTATGAGGAAGTCTGTGCATTGGAACTGAACAATCAGAAGGATACCATTCACTTCCTACCCTTCTGGGAGAATGGTGTAAAGTTTTTCAAGATTACAGGGCCGAATCATGAAGTGATTGAGTTTAGTCAAATCCTTTAAAAATACAATTGAGAACAGCTACAGTTATTTGACTGTGGCTGTTCTTGATATATGGGTTATAGTCTCAATAATGGTAACATGACGAAAGGTCACATCATTTGGACATTTTTTATTCTGAAAGCGTGCGAAAAGCATGATTTCAAATATTTATGATAGCAAATAGGTACATAAAACAAAAGCAATCAACCGATTTTTCTTAATGCTGTATTTACTCATTAAAATATTGTGCTGTTTTGCAGAGGTTGTCTTGAAAATAGAGTTGGATTATGCTATACTATAAAAAATAAACACCACTTTAATTGATAAAATCAAAGGATTATGGCAATGAAAAAAAGAAAGATACGGTTAGCATTGGCACAGATGGCGAATGCAGGAAGTGTTAAGAATAACCTCGGTAAAAGTATTCAATTACTCAAAGCGGCAGCAGAAAATAAGGCAGATCTTGTATTATTCCCGGAGGTACAGCTGACAGAATTTTTTCCGCAGTATCCGGGAAAAGATGTCTCTCAATATGCGATTCCATTGGACTCGGATATCATAAAACAATTTTGTGCAGCTTGTAAAGCATACTGCATCATGGCAGTGCCGAATATATATTTGTTAGAAAACGGAAAGACATACGATGCCAGTATTCTGATCGATAAAAATGGCAGTATCCTCGGTGTGCAGAAAATGGTGCATATTGCACAGGCAGAGCAATTTTTTGAACAGGATTACTATATGCCGTCAGATGATGGCTTTCATGTTTTTGATACTGCATTCGGAAAAATTGGAATCGTGGTGTGTTTTGATCGGCATTATCCGGAAAGCATCCGCACAGAAGCTTTGATGGGAGCAGATCTAATTCTGATTCCAACCGTAAACACCAAGGAAGAACCCTCAAAAATGTTTGCGTGGGAAATCCGAGTACAGGCGTTTCAAAATAGTGTGCTCCTTGCAATGTGCAATCGTGTAGGAACGGAAGATCGTATGAATTTTTCCGGAGAATCTATTGTAACAGATGCCAATGGAGAAGTACTTGTAATGGCAGATGATACGGAACAACTGCTCTATGCAGATGTTGATTTGCAGCAAGCCGAAATTGTGAGAAAATACCGCCCATATACACAGTTGAGAAGAAACGAGTGGTATCTATAAAGAAAAGCGTTTTCCAAGGAATCTATCATACGGATTACAACTGGATTATTTTTAAAAAAGTCTTGATTCAAATCGAAAAATGTTGTATAATAAAAAAGTGTGTAAAAATCACACAGTAAATTTCCGATTCGGAAAGGAGTTTAAAAATGATTTATTCAAACGAAGTAAACAAAATGTGCTGCGTCACACAGGGTGTAAATCATGGCGCTGCCCCAATCCCAGAAGAAGCAAAATGGGTTAAGGCAAAGGAAATCAGCGACATCTCCGGCTTGACACACGGCATTGGTTGGTGTGCTCCTCAGCAGGGAACCTGTAAGTTAACACTGAATGTAAAAGAAGGCATCATTCAGGAAGCTTTGGTAGAAACCGTAGGATGTTCTGGTATGACACATTCCGCTGCTATGGCAGCAGAAATCCTGCCGGGCAGAACCATTCTGGAAGCATTGAATACAGACTTAGTCTGTGATGCGATCAATACTGCAATGAGAGAATTGTTCTTGCAGATTGTTTATGGTAGAAGCCAGAGTGCTTTCTCTGAAGAAGGTCTTCCGATTGGCGCTGGCCTGGAAGATTTGGGTAAGGGTCTGCGTTCTCAGGTTGGTACTATGTATGGTACACTTGCAAAGGGCCCACGTTATCTGGAAATGACAGATGGTTATGTTACCAAGATTGCATTGAATGAAGATGACGAGATCATTGGTTATAAGTTTGTAAACTTTGGTAAGATGATGGACTTTATCAAAGCAGGCGATGATGCAAACACTGCATTTGAAAAAGCACAGGGTCAGTATGGTCGTGTTGCAGATGCTGTTAAGTTTGTAGATCCCAGACAGGAATAAAAATCGATAGGAGGAAGAAACAATGGCACTGTTTGAATCATACGAAAGAAGAGAAAAGCAGATTCTTGCTGTTTTAAAAGAATATGGCATCAATTCTATTGAAGAAGCCGCTGAAGTAACAAAGGCTGCTGGTCTGGATGTATATAAAATGGTAGAAGGCATTCAGCCGATTTGCTTTGAAAATGCAAAATGGGCCTATACAGTAGGCGCTGCAATTGCAATTAAAAAGGGATGTAAGCGGGCAGCTGACGCTGCTGCTGCAATTGGCGAAGGTTTGCAGGCATTCTGTATTCCAGGTTCTGTTGCCGATCAGCGTAAGGTTGGTCTTGGACATGGTAACCTTGGCAAAATGCTGCTGGAAGAAGAAACAAAATGTTTCGCATTTCTTGCAGGTCACGAATCTTTTGCCGCTGCTGAAGGCGCAATCGGAATTGCAGAAAAGGCAAATAAGGTTCGGAAGGAACCGCTTCGTGTTATTCTGAATGGTCTTGGAAAAGATGCTGCGCAGATCATTGCAAGAGTAAACGGCTTTACTTATGTAGAAACCGAAATGGATTATTACACTGGCGAAGTAAAGGAAGTATTCCGGAAGTGCTATTCTAAGGATCCGGAAAGCCCGCGTGCAAAGGTAAATTGCTATGGCGCAAATGATGTAACAGAAGGCGTTGCGATTATGTGGAAGGAAGGCGTTGATGTTTCCATTACTGGTAACTCCACCAACCCGACTCGTTTCCAGCATCCTGTTGCAGGTACTTATAAGAAGGAATGTATTGACGCTGGCAAGAAGTATTTCTCTGTTGCTTCTGGTGGTGGTACAGGTCGTACACTGCACCCAGATAATATGGCTGCTGGCCCGGCTTCCTATGGTATGACAGATACAATGGGTCGTATGCATTCTGACGCACAGTTTGCAGGTTCCTCTTCTGTTCCGGCTCACGTTGAAATGATGGGCTTGATCGGCATGGGTAACAATCCTATGGTTGGTGCAACTGTTGCAGTTGCTGTTTCTGTAGAAGAAGCTGCAAAAGCTGGAAAATTCTAAGAAATTGCGTGACTTTTTAATATAAAGCAACAAAAGGAGCATATCAGTTCTTAGGACTGAAATGCTCCTTTTTGCGTACATTGACCACATTTTGACCACGTAAAAATGTAATGTGGTCAATTTCAGGAATATAGTTCCTCTAAAATGGATGCTGTCTTATCTTCTTGTGTCTGTGTAATATGCTCATAGATATTCAGCGTGGTTTTAATGTCTTTATGCCCCAAACGCAATTGCACTGCCTTCGGTGGTACACCAGCTTCCAGTAGCTCCGTGCAATGCGTATGCCGTAAACTGTGATAATCAAACGATGGCATACCCAATTCAGTATGAACCACATGAGCAGTATGCTGCATCGTTCTTGGGCGAATGTAACCGCCATCTTCATTGACGTTGACGAAAAATATCTCCTTGCCGATGCCTTCTGTATTTAGCATATGCGGCTCTGGATCATCCGGAGCCGTGCGTTCTGGTGTTTCATAATAGCGCTTGTAGAATTCCTGATACGTCTCTCGGTTGTGCTCTTGCTGTTCCTTTGCCCGTCTTAGAACAGCCAGGGTCTCAGAATCTAACTGAATTGTCCGGAAGCTGTTGTATTTCGGCTCTGTAAAATACAGCATACTTTTCTTATCGGTACCAGCTTTGTTTTCTATGTATTGAATCTGGCGCTGCACTGTAATCGTTCTGCGCTGGAAATCGACATCTTCCCATTGCAGGGCATAGACCTCGCTAAGACGTAGTCCGCAGCGGTAGCCAAGCAGCAGAGGAATATGTGTAGAACTTCCTTCTGGAAATCGCTGAAAAATTTTCTCCATGCAGTCTTTCGGAATATAATTCCGCTCTTTTTTACGACTCTGGACGTTCGGCTTTGCCGTGCTCCGTGGCAGCTCCACCTCATACATGGGATTTTCCTTGATGAAATGGTTAGCCTTCGCATAGGAAAATGATTTTGTCAGAATTCCCTTCACAACAGTTAGCGTGTTCCGGGCGTACCCGTTCTGGAATAAATCATAAATCATCTTCTGAATGGTGGTCGTTTGGATAGACCGCAAACGATACTTCCCAATATATGGCTTGATGATATTTTTGATCTTCTTTTGGTAGTTCACGACCGTAGTATTTTTCAAATTGACCACGCAGTATTCTTTAATCCAATAATCCAGAAAATCGGACACCGATAGCTCTGTCGGTGTTAGCTTCAATCCACTGTTCTGATATTCTTGGTATGCAGCAATGCCAGCTGCATATGCCTCTTCCTGGGAAGGAAAGTGGCTCTGCGTGATCCACTGCCGTTTTCCGTCCACAGCTGCACCCTCAAACCGATATGACCACCAGTTCCCACGCTTACGGGTTAATACTTTTCCTGCCACTTGGCTTCACCCCCTTTTTGCGGCATTCAGATTCAGCAATTTCAACTCATGCATTTCAACTCACGCACCCACGCAGGGTGCGACAAAAAAATCACCCCGAATGGTATACTACCATTTATTTCAACTCACGCACCCGTGTGGGGTGCGACCTTCGTCAATCCTCGTTCTTCCCTTAGTTTCTTTATTTCAACTCGGCTATGTAAAAATATTTGTCAAAAATATCATTTTAAATTCTACTAATTCTGCTATATTTATTTTGAAAGTTTACTCAAACTATTTTTAAACAAATCGTAATATAGTTCTTCGAACTCGGTTACTTTTAGTATTCTTTCCATAATTTTTTCATGAACTCTCTCTGCAGAAGCATTTTCATTATCTTCAACATCATATACTTGCAAACCTGAACTAATCTTAATAATACTTTTTGTAATAGTGTCAATCTCTTCAATCAAATTTGTAATTTTTTTTTGCTCATCATCTGAAAGCAAATAACCATGCTTTTGAAAATGCGAATACATGATTTTCATGTTTGCCTCTGCTGCTTCATAGGCTCCTGAAAGCCCATTTTCTCGGAATTTTTTTTGAGCCGGCAGATTTATAATAATATGGCCTAAAAGTTTTTCCTCTGGTAATATAGCGAGTAATTCAGTATATGCCTCTCTCAACCCTTTATATCGTTCCTGATTTATAGTGAATTTTTGCTTACTATTTTCCAGCTCTACCAAACGCTTATTATTTTTAACTGCAATAACTAAAGAAAAAATGCCCGTAACCAAGGATGCTATTACACCCGCTGAAAGAAGTTCTAATATAATAGTAATATTGCTATCCATTTTTTCTTTCCTCTCACTTTCAAAAAAGCCACACAATCTGCGTGGCTTTTGTTGCTTTTAATAATTTTGCTGCAAATCAGATATAGGCATATTTTTTATATCAGCTATTATATTTAAAAACAGAAGCCCTGCTGCATAGCTATCATAAATAGCATCGTGTGCATTCGACAGCCAGATGGATTTATATTCGCAAATACTTCCTAGTTTATAGCTGTATGCATCACTGTATATTTTTCGACTAAGTGTTAATGTGTCATACACCGTTTTATTTTCAATTGAATCAATACCATTTGCATAGAGGTGGTTCATGTCAAACGGTGCGTTATGTGCAACAAGTGGATAATCTTTTATAAACTCATTGAAACTGCCAATTATTTGATAAAATTCTGGTGCATCAGCAACCATTTCATTTGTAATTCCATTTATAGCGGTTGCATCAGCCGGAATTGAAATAGTCGGCTTTATGTATGTGTTGAATTTTTTAACAGGAACAAAATTGTGGAAATAAACTGCTGACAATTGAATAATTTCATTTGTAGATACTTTCAATCCAGTTGTTTCAACGTCAACGGCTATAAAATCCTTTATTTTTTTCAATGGTGTTGATTTTGTAATGTTTGTACATTCAACATAAATGTCGTCTGAATCATTTCTTTTATGTTTTTCATTCCCCATTGTGATTTCAAACTCCGGCAAAGAATCAACAGAATTTTTAAATGCTTCCTCTCTTAGTTCCCTTTTTCTTTTTATTTCTCTTCTTTGTTCTTCTTTCCTTAGCTCTTCTTGTTCTCTTCTTTTTGCCTCTTCTTCAGCTTTTCTTGCGGCGATCTCTTCTTTTCTTTTTCTTTCTTCTCTTTCTGCCTTGATTCGTTCTTGTTCGTGTATCATTTCTCGTCTTGCTTTTAGTTCGGCTGTCTTTTTTTGTTTATTATTGTATATTGCATAGATTGAAATTGCAACTATGGCAATCAATATAATAAGAATAATAACCATAATTCTACGCTCCACATTTGGCAAGAAGCATGGAGAGCATGCCATACACAACAATTAGCACAATGCCTAACGCAATGAGATTCTTTGCTAAGTCTTCATCCCTATTCAACTTTGTACATCCAAAAATAATGCCTAGTAGTGGAATCAGGAACGTACAAACATACATCCACGTGTTAGAACCACTATTCCTGCTCTTTGCGTCATAGGGAATATATGGATCATACACAGATAGGTCACCACCACACGAATCACAGTATGTCTTGGATCCGCTGTAAACAGTTCCGCATGTTCTGCAAATTTTCTTATAGGTTTCTACCTTTCCAATATATGCACCGCATTTATAGCAGCTTGAATTGTTATCACCATTTAATTCACCGCATTTGGGACATTCTCTCATACTAATAGCCTCCTGCTCAATTTGTTGAACTTATCTCTATGCCACTCATAACGAAACAGTTTTTATCATATGCAAAATATAAATTCACTTTATAATTCATATTTCTTATAATCGGATAGTAGATCGTATAATTCTTTATTTGCGGTGCCAAATTTTGCAATCACACTTGCGGCATCCGTTTCAGATTTGCTTAGTGGATAATCAAGGCTTTGATTTTTATTGCTGTTTGTAAATCTAATTACCGACTTATCATTTTCTGAAATGTCAAGTAAATCTTCTGCCTTTATAGGATTTGTTGATGATTCTTTAATCGTTCCTCCATCCAAAACATCCTCTATTTTTTGCTTTAATGCCACACTTATATTGCAATTACGTTCTTTTCCTGTAACAATCGCACTATCAAAAAATAGCCAATCGGATTTTACAAATCCAATTGTAACATCCAATTCGCTTGAATTTGTGTATGCGATTGGAACAATATGAATTTCGGAAGAGATATCTTCAACTGATTTGTATTTTATAGTTCCCATTTTATCAATTTCGTCATACTCAATGTTTACAGCATTAAGATAAGGATTTATTGTATCTAATATTTCTACCGCCTTATAAGCAGAATCATTTTTACTAATATTATCTGATTCAAGGTGTTGGCGAAGGAGGCTGTACAAATTCGCGTATTCCCCTTTGTTTATATACTCTTTGTAAGCGTTTTGGTTTTCTTCAACAGATAAAAAGTCGTTTTCAGGGTAATGGCCCTCTGGAAGTTCGATACTTTGAAAGATATGTTCTGCCATTTCGTTGTAATTGCAAGACCAATTTTCGGGGAATTGAATTGTAAAAGTTATCAAGTTTTTATCTCTGTCATAAAATGCATAGCGATACGTATCATAATACGCTACAGGTTGATAATCTACAGGATCTACTTTGTAAGATTGATATCTATAAAGCAAAACTTTTCCTAATTTATCGCTTTCAAACTCTTTAGACTCATATATTGTTTTGCTTTGTTTCTCCATATAGTCACTAAAATGGCTAAGATCAGAAATATAATCAGGTTCTACAGTGATAAAAACACTATCAGTATTGTCAGAATCAAACAAGTCTCTTTGATTGCACCAAATCCCTTGATATCCATCTACTGCCCCAGATTCTAATACATGTATTCTTTCTATCCATGGTAAGTCGATTTTAAGATATTTCATATCATATGTAGTGTATTCATTGTTATTTATAATCTTTTGAGTTTCTTCCTCAAAGTCAAATTGATCTTCATTTGTGGGTACAGTTGTAGTTTCATCAAGTTCTGCTTCCGACTCTTCGGACGTTGACGCAGAAGAAGCGGCTTCTTCTTTGGAACTGTCTGTACTTCCGCATGCAGCAAAAGAAGTCATAGACAGAATAGCAGCTAATAAAATAGCAATTTTCTTGGTATGTTTCATGTTCATACACTCCTTGTTTTTAAATTTACAAGAATAGTATAACACATGTATGCAAGAAAATCAGTATATTTGGTCGAATTGTATTCAATTTGTAACTATTTTTATCTAGGCTGTATAAATAGCTCAGCCTAGAATTATCTATATTGCTAGTTTTCTATGTCGAATTTTGTCGAACAAAATACAAAAATTAATTGCCGATGCAAATACTGCACGGCTCATATCCCAATGTTTCAAATTGTTCCTTACTGCCAGATAGCAATGTATCCTGATTTCTGGATTTGATTATGTTGCAGGATAGACGGTGATATTTTTCTCCGGATTTAGTAATGTAGAAGCTTTCGGCATTGCCTGAATCCTGCTCTATAACCGCTTCTGTTGGCGTGGTGTTCGGTTCAACTGCCATCTGCTCAGCAGCGATTGTAGTTGACTGTGAGGCTGTTGGAACTGTTCGTACAGCCACGGTGTTGGGTTGGTGCTCAG
>OGZL01000893.1_pt1 | contig 23564 bp, 20 predicted proteins | sample 1576761 | NCBI WGS metagenome assembly OGZL01 (sample SAMEA3541595, study PRJEB24748) | human gut metagenome | biome: human gut; feature: human-associated habitat; material: faeces | place: China | collected 2012
ATATTCAGGAAATAATGCCCGCATTTCTATTCTTTACTGTAAATTTCAAATTCCGCGACCTGCGCTCCACCGGCTCCGGTGTTTCCGGTAAAAACAAGCTGTACCGCCTTGCAGCCTACTTCATCAAAATCAATGACCACCTCATTTGCGGTGTCCGGATTAAATTCATAATCATTGGCAGGAATCAATTCGGTAAAATTCTCTCCGTCCTCGCTGATCTGCACACAAAATGTCTGCATTCTCATGCTCCATACGGACTGTGGACAGAGACAGACTTTTATCGCATGAATCTTATGCGTTTCCTTAAAGGTTGCCGTCAGGATATTTGGATACGCTCCGTTTTCCCCTTCCCAGTAAGACTGTCCTTCTGTCTTGCCGTCATTCACCTTGATCGGTGTGTATACATCGTTAAACCCATTTGCTGTCATTTTTGCATCCGCTGCGATATTTGCTCCCTCCGGAATGACCGGCTCATATATTTCCTTGACAAAAAGTGGATTCTCCGAACTTTCCGTCCGATCCGGAGTCTCCACGACCGATGTCTGTCCATAGGAAATCTTTCTCCCGCCGACAAACAGAATCAATATCACACACCATAGGATAGCTGCTACGACCGCCAGCAAAACGATCAGTGTTTTTTTCGTTTGATTCATAATACCCCCATCCGTTACTATTCAAACCGAATACTGCCTACAGTATCGTCGTCCATCTCAAAATTTCCGTCCTTCGCATTCTTTATCTTTTTGCCAAGGATCGTAAGATTCTTAAATGTAACATCTTCAATCTTATGCTCCGCATCAAAACCACAGATCCGGCTCGCATTCGGCGTTCCGTCAAGGACGTTCACATTTTCAATCATTATGCTTTTAATCTGTCCCCGCTCCTGTGTCGTTGACCAGTTGCCGCTCTGCATAATATTCAGATCAATCAGATACGCCATCTCATCTGCATCGCCACTTCCGATTTCCTCGTGCTCCACCGTAATATCACAAAACGTGATATCTTCCACCGAAGCATCATCCCCATTGTGCACGGAGATCACCGGCTTATGAAAATTATTCAGTACCGTGATTTCGGAAAACGTAACATTTGTTATCGCCGAATCCGGCTGATTGCCCTTGTTTGTCTCATATCCAACTTCCATCGACTGTGCAAAATCTGTCCAGATCTGTATCTTCGAAAATTGAATATCACTGCTGCTCTGATCGTAGTTTTTCACAACAAGCGAATCATCCCAGCTTCTCACGAAGCAATTCTTTACTTCGTAATTCTGGCAGGACTGCAGGCTGATGCCGTCACCGTTCGGTCGGGAGGTAATGATTTTTACACCGTCGATGACGCCATCCGCGGAATCGTACGCCTGACATGCCCATGCATTCGGATTCAATACGATAATGTCTTTAATTGTAATATTAGAACAATGATCAAACTTAAGCGGAATACTTGCGCTTTGTCCCTGCCAGCCTGCCAAATTCGAACAGTCTAAAATGCCTCGTCCGCACACCTTAATATCGCTCTCAAAATTTGCATTCACAATACCGTGGACCACGCTTCCTCCGGCAAGATAGAGTGTCTGTCCCTTGCGCAGCATGATCGACTCGATATCCCATTCACCAGGTTCAATGTAGATCACATCCGGATCGTTTTTATCCGGGATATCTTCATGCTTTTCCAGCGGATTGGCAAAAATATGTACCGCACGCTCCGGTGTATCGCCAAACTGTACGGTATACGTATCCGGTGTATCTACAACAAAACTTACCGTATGCGCCTGCGCATCGATATCCGGCTGAATGTTATATGACAGCGGACTGATCTTCACCGATGAGAAATCCCGCTCCGGAACCGTCAGTTTCACCTGCACCGCTCCGTCAAAATCGAAATACGCAACCGGTGTGCGCGACATCGGCGGCAGATAATTGCTTACCCACTGACGCGTATGATTGACATTCGTATCATACACAAAGCATTCCTGCCCATTAATTTCAAGCTTCGTATCCATACAGTGCAAAAGCGAAATATCGCGCCCCTGCTCCGACGCATTCTCCAGATCCGCCTCCGTTGCATCCCGAAGCGATTTCGGGCCTTCATAGAGAACCACTTTCGATTGTGCAAGCTTCCTGTTTTCTGCATATCCCCTTATCATTTCCGGAAGTATCAAAAGTCCTGCCATAATAAAGATTGCCAGTAAAATCATCACCATGTTCATGATTCCTTTTGTTTTTTGCACGTTCTCTCTCCTTATGCTAAAATACTCTCCCAATTTTCTACTTTGCAAAGCAACGGTGCTTCAAAATCCGCATGAAGCGACTGATAGAACGGACCTACTGCAAGCGACTTCATCCCTCCTGCGACTGCTGCCTGAATTCCAGCTGCCGAATCCTCCACCACAAGGCACTCCTCCGGTGGAAGTGCAAGCTTTTCTGCCGCAACCAGAAATACCTCCGGATCCGGCTTGGACTTCGTTGTATCCAATCCACAGCTGATCTTGTCAAGATAAGGCATCAGTCCTGTTTTCATCAAAATAACCGGTGCATTCCTGCTTGCCGATCCCACTGCAAGAAGAAGTCCCTTGTCCTTTAGCACCTTTAATACATCCTTCACATTCTCAAGTACCGCGGATTCATCCATGTTCTCAAGAAGTTCCAGATAATAATTGTTCTTCCGCTCTGCAAGCACAGCCTTCTCCGCTTCACTGTAGATACGATCTGCTTTTTCCAACACGACTTCCAATGAAGCCATACGGCTCACACCGCGTTGACGGCGGTTGTCCTCTCTCGTAAATCCTGTAATTCCCAGTTCATCCGCTAAGCGTTTCCACGCCAGATAGTGCATTTCATCGGTCGAAACCAGCACTCCATCCAAATCAAAAATAATTCCCCGTATCATATATTCTTGCTCCTGTTCTTTTTTCATGATAAAATCTAGTTAAATAAAGGTTTTAGGTTAAACCTGCTGTTACAAAGGAGATTTCTATGGTTACCATTCGAGATATCGCACAGGCCACCGGCGTCAGTGCCACAACCGTATCCAACGTCATCCACGGCAAGAACAACCGTGTGTCTGCTGAGACGATTCAAAGCATCAACAACGCGATCAAGCAGCTTGGCTACGTTCCGAATATGTCCGCACGATCACTTGTATCAAGTTCTTCCAAAGTGATCGGGTTCGTCAATCACGTCATCACAAGAACCGATGCGAATGTGATGGATGATCCTTTCCATTCCTCAGCAATCGGTGCGATCGAGATGGCGCTCCGCGAAAATGGCTATTACCTCATGCTCCGCACCGTTGAGACCGCCGAAGAACTGGTAACCTTTCTGCAGAACTGGAACATGGACGGTCTGTTTTTTACCGGAATCTTCAAAGATAAATTCTTTGATTCCGTTGCCGGTCTCCATATCCCGGTCGTGCTCATTGATTCTTACGTCCGCACATCCCAATTCTGTAATGTCGGGCTGGAAGATTTCACCGGCAGCTATAACGCTACCCGCCATCTAATCGAAAAAGGCCACAGACATATCGCCTTTGCCTCCCCGAACATCAAGGACGGTGGTGTATTGCAAGAGCGTTTTCTCGGTTACAAAGCTGCACTCGCCGAGGCTTCCATTCCTTTTGACAAGAGCCTGATCTTCCAGCAGGAGATGGATATCGCATCGTGTAAACTTGCCTGCGATGATATCGTAAAGCATCCTGAAATTACCGGTATTGTAGTAAGTGCAGATATTATGGCGGCCGGCATTATGGCCGGCCTGAAATCCAAAGGAGTGCGTATTCCGGACGATATCTCGATCGTCGGTTTTGATGATATCAATATCGCCCAGTTAGTCTCTCCGCCTCTGACAACAATCCGTCAGGACATGAATCTCAAAGGTCGTCTTGCTGTGGACTTCATGTTACAACTCCTCAGCGGAAAACCTCTTGAGACAAAAGAGATCACACTTCCAACGAAACTGATCGAACGTGACAGTGTCAGAGCGCTGTAACCGTTCCTTCTGTTCCATTAATATTTACTTCGTATTCCGTTCCTCGATAGAATACATGAAAATGCATTGCTTTTATGCTTTGTGGCAGATGCGGATGGCATACCAGTTGTCCGTTCTCCACACATACGCCGGCAAATCCTTCCACCGCCGTCATATAAGCTGCACCGGCAGCTGCCGGGTGCGTTCCACCGATATAGACAAGGCCCGCCCACTCCTTAGAACCTTCTTTCAGATCCGCCATCGCAGATTTCAAGAAAAACGGGTACGCCCGATCCGGTTCACCGATCTTGCATGCGAGCATCGCATACATGCCCGCACTGAGGGAGGATCCGTGCTCCGTTCTTGGTTCATAATATTCCCAATTTGCACGGAGCACGTTGGAACTATAGTCCTGGCAAAACAGGTTGAGGATGGTCACAACATCAGCCTGCTTAATGATCTGTGTCTGTGAGGCTACGCCGTATGCGCCGCCCCAATATTCCTTTTCATGCAGGAGTCTGCTCCGGACTTCATCCAAAGTCGCATCCTCAAGCTGAAAATATCCGTCAAACTGTTCCACAACATCTTTATGAGCTTCATCCTGTTTCGGTTGTGGTATATAAAGTTTCTCTGCTGCATTCCGAAATTTTGCAGTCAGGATCTCTCCATCATAATCCGCCGGCAATGCGCCTTCTTTTGTCGCTAAAGCAATTACTTCTACTGCTTTTTCCAGCACATATTTTGCCATACGGTTTGTATACGCATTGTTGTTGATCCTCTCATGGTACTCATCCGGTCCGATCACATCATAGATCTCGTAAGCATTTCGGGTCAGCCTATGAATTAACAGACTGTAGTAGAATTTTGCACATTCAATCACCGTTCGGATGCCATCTGCATCCAGAAGACTCTCGTCGCCCGTCCACTCCACGTAACGCATGATTCCGTACACAACCGCTGCGGAGATATGCACCTGTTTGTCCTTGAAGTATGTGCGCATCGGCCGTCCGGTAAAGACATCCGTAACGTTATAATCCGTACATGCGTCAAAGCCGCCTTCCTGGCTCTCCCACGCATAGAACGCACCGTCATATCCATAATGCTTTGCCTTGTCCAAAGCCCCCTGCAACGTATCAATCCGGTATTTCATCAATACCCGCGCCGTATCCGGATCTGTCATCAAAAAGAAATCCAGCATAAACATCTCGGTATCCCAGAATACCGCACCTTTGTAGGTCTGTCCCGACAAGCCTCGCGCCGGGATCGACAGGCTCTGTGTGTGTCGCGGTGCAATGGAATGAAGGTGATACAGTGAATAATTGACTGCTCCCATCGCTTTGACATCACCCTTAATCTGTACCTCGGAATGTGCCCACAGACTCTCCCAGCGTGCGATCTGTTCCTCTTTTATGGTCTGATACCCTTTTTCTTTGTTCTGACGAACCAGCTCGATCGCCGCATCTTTCGGATGCTTACCATCCTTTCCGGTATACACACTGATGTATTTTTCCGTAGTGTACACCTCTCCCGGCATCGTAATGAAGAAAATGCGGTGTAACATCTTGTGATGTTTTGCAATTTGCTTGATTTCCGCCGGGAACATATTTCGGACAGTCTCTGCTACCGCGATCGGAATCCGCGCCTCGTGTGTCTTTGCCGTCACAACAATAGAATCCTGCCGTTCCTCCATGGTAATCTTCTCAAGATGCGGTCCATTTAAATTCCATACATCCGTGTCGATTCCGGTCACAAGTTCGATATCCGCGTGAAAATCTGCACTGATCTGAAAACGCATCCCGATCGTATGCACATCCTGCATACTTGCAAACCGCTCTGTTTTGATCGTCACATTTCCTCTTGCGGTATGCCATGTGGTATGTCTTTTGAATATACCGTGCCGGTAATTCAGTTCAATTCCGTGTGATACCGGTGCTGTCTCCGGAAGACGATAGGTCTCCCCATCTACACGAAGATACGAAAAGCATCCGTTTGGCAGATTGATCGGCTCACGCCATCCGCTCGACTGATCGTAAATCCCCGCAAGGTTGATTGCCGGAAGTTTATCTGCTTCATATTCTTCGAGTGTACCGCGGATTCCCATATATCCGTTACCGATCAGATACCGGCTGCCAAGCGTTGCCGCCTTTGCTTCCTCATATCCTTCTTCTCTAATTGTCCAATCCAGCATTCGATACCTCCTTTATGCAGGAATCGCAAATGTCTGTGGCTGTCCGTTGATTTTCGATTTTTCTCCATAGATGCCAAGACAAATCTCTCTGCCTCCTACGGTATGTAAACTTACATAATCTTTTTTTACATCCACGCAGATAATTTCATCCTCGTAGACAATGTGGAACTGATAACCATCCCACTGCTTTGGAATCGACGGAGCAATTGTGAGCATATCGCCGTCTGCACGTAAGCCACCAAAACCGTATACAATATTCATCCATGCTGCTGCAATCGAAGTCGTGTGCAGTCCTTCTCCACTGTTGCGATTGTAGTTATCTAGATCCATGCGCGTTGCAAACTTGAAAAAGCCGAATGCTTCCTCCTCCTTGCCCAACTGTGCGGCAAGAATGGAGTGCACAGACGGGGATAGCGAGCTCTCATGAATGCAGCGTGGCTCATAAAATTCATAATTGTTCTTCAACTCTTCGGCTGTGAACTGTGAGTTGAACAAAAGCATAAACATCAGTACATCCGGCTGCTTGATCATATCGTTTCGATAAATACGGTCGTAAGTCCAATGGTTATACAGCGGGAACTCCTCAACCGGTATCGCATCCACATCAATATGAGGAAGCTTAAAGTATCCGTCATGCTGCTCATAGAGCTTGCGCTCCGCATCGTACGGGATGTACATTTTATCTGCTTTCTGCTTCCAGTCACAGCCCTCGCTGTCCGAATAGTGCACATGCTCTACTACTTTTGCGTAGGCTTCCGGCTCATGCTTTTTCATGCGATCGATCACATCAAGTGTGTAACGGAAGCTAAACTGTCCCATATAATTCGTGTACGCATTGTGATTGACCATCATTTGAAATTCATCCGGTCCCATCACACCATAGAATCCGTAAAAAGTGCCATCCGCACTGTAATCGCCTCTTGTCGCAAGCATTCTGCAGATTTCGATCAACATCTCAATGCCATACTGTTCGGTAAACGAAGTATCTCCTGTCACCTTCTCATAGATCCAGATACCGTACGCCACAGCCGTCGATGCCTGAAGCTGAAGGCTCGCATGCTGCCAAAGATTGCAGCATTCGCGTCCACTGATTGTCGCGATCGGGTAGAATGCCCCCTCACAGTCAAGATCCTCGGCACGTTTACATGCCTCTTTCAGTGTTGCATATCGGAAATACAAAAGATTTTTTGCCGCCTGCTTATCATGAAACAGGAAGAACGGAAGACAGTAGGTTTCCGTATCCCAGAATGCATTTCCGTTATATGCCTCTCCGGTCAGTCCTTTGGCTCCAATATTCGTTCCGCGGATTGCTCCGTGATACGTCTGAAACATCTGGAAAATACAGAACCGAATTCCCTGCTGGTTCTCCTCGTCACCGCTGATCGTGATGTCTGACTTCTGCCATACCTGATCCCACCACACATAATTCGACTGGTAGAGATCATCAAAATGAAGTGCTTCCAATTGATCCATAATCTCACTTCGGGTTCGCTTCGGTGCAAGTGGCGTCACATTCCACACGATCTTATCAAGCGTCTGGCTTTGATTCTCTGTCAGAGAAAACGTGTACTCCTCCGCCACGAATTTCTCGCCTTTCACCATCTGAACCTGTGACCTCTCCACCATGCTTCCCGTCAGGAAACAGAAACTTTCGACTTCCATTCCGGTATTCTTTGTACGTCCGCTGATATGACCACGGTGGTCTTCCATCGTCTGCTCATCACACTCCCACAGATTCATCCTCTCTGTGCCGTGAGTCGTATTAAAATCAAGTCCCGCACAGACACGGATTTGTCCGGTATATCCCTTGGAAGTAATTACAAGTCTCTGCGCTCCCACTTCGTTGGTTACCATTGAAATCAGTCTCTCGAATCGAATTTCAATCTTGCCTTTTTTCGTTTTCCACACAAATTGTCTGCGCAGAAGTCCTGTTTTTAAATTCAGGGTACGGTAATAATTTTCAAATTTCGCGTTTTCCAGATCAAGCAGCTCTTCCCCCGCCCAGATTCGAAGATAGAGCCAGTCGATGCTGTTGACCATGAATTCGGTCTCCTGTACGATTCCCTTATATCCTTCTGCTGCCGCTTTGCGACGCTCATACACTCCGTTAAAATAACTTCCTAAAAGTCTCTGACCGCTGTAGCCCTCCTCGAAGTATCCTCGCACACCCATGTATTCATTTCCGAGCGAAAATACGGACTCCGCAGTCATTCCATACTCCGGATCAAAACCTTCCTCAACTATATTCCAGGGATCGATCTTAAAATAACTGTCTGCAATTTTTACCATGTTGTTTTCCCCTCTTTATATCTCTTTGTTAACCTTTTACTGCACCCGTTGCAGCACCGTCCGTAATCTGTTTCTGGAAGATCGCAAACAGGATTGTTGGCGGAATAATTGCAAAGAATGAAGCTCTAAGCACACTGACTGCATCGGTCGGTGTATCTTTAAATGAGAACAGTTTTACCATAACTGTCACTTTGTCCGTTCCATTCAACACAAGATACGGAAGCAGGAAATCAGACCATGATGCAGTAATCGCAAAAATCGCAACAACCGAAATAATCGGTTTTGACAACGGAAGCATGATCGTTGTAAACATTCTCCAGACACCGCATCCGTCAAGTTCCGCAGCTTCAATCAACTCTCTTGGAATATCCTCAAAAAATTGCTTGAACAATACCACATAGAACGCATTTGCACCGAATGCCAACCAGAGTGGAACAAAGCTTTTGTTCAGTCCCACAAGGTTAATATTGCGGAATACTGCAACAATGCTGACCGTTCCAGGAATCAGAAGGCTCCACATAACAAGCCCGTTGACGATCTTATATCCCTTCGGCTTTAACACGCTCAGTCCATATGCAAGCAGTCCGTTAAACGCAACGGCACAGATCGTACATCCGGTTACGGAGATTAGAGAATTCATGTAATACTTTGTGAACTTGAACGCTTTCCATGTCTCCCCCATACGACTCCAGTCAAATTTATCCGGCAGGATGGTTACATTGCGTGTAAATTCCTTGATATCCTTAAAGCTTGCCAGAAATACCCAGATTGCCGGAAACAGACAGATTGCCACCAACAACAGGCACAGAATCATGATCACGATCGCCAAAATCTTTACCTTCGGAGACCGGATATCATAACCACGGATTACACCGTCTTTTTTTGATTGATACTTATCGAAAAACATAAATCCTTCCTCCTTTATGCATCATCCTCAGACTTGGTCGCCTTCATGTAAATACCACTTAAAATAATCAGAATGATACAGATCATAACGGATAATGCAGCTGCCTTTGGCACATTGTAATCACGGTAGCCATAACGGTACATAAGCATCATTAGTGAGATGCTGGCATTGTTTGGTCCACCGTTCTTGAAAATCATCGGCTCATACAGAATCTGGAATACCGAGATAAACTGTAAGATGATCATCGTCTTAATGATGCCCTTCAGACTCGGCAGCGTGACATGACAAATTCTCTGCCAGATCGTTGCTCCATCAATCGTCGCCGCTTCATAGAGATCCGGACTGATTCCACTGATATTTGCCATGTAGATAAGTGCTGTCGATCCGGCACTCTTCCACGTCATCGTTATGATGATCAGCGGTATCGTCCACTTCGGATTATTCAGCCACACGGATGGTTCAATACCAAACTTGCCAAGAATAATATTCAGTACACCTGTCGGACCCGGAAGGAAGAAATAACTCCAGATCCAGATTGTTGCCAGCGTTGGCATAATATTTGGAAAATAGATTCCGACTCGAAACAGTCCCTTAAGATGAACCGTCTCAGAAATTAAAATACCCATGATGATCGGCACAATAAATCCGATCAGAAATGACCAGAATGTATACTTAAACGTATTGAAAAATGCCGCCTTAAAATCCACATCATGAATTACCTGATTGTAATTATCAAAGCCCGCAAATCCGGTTACGGTATACATCTTCGCGGTACAGAAACTCAGCCGGACATTTTCTAGCAACGGTTCCCACACAAAAAAAGTAAACAAGATTATCGTAGGCAGCATTACCAGCCACCCAAGCAGATCCCGCTTTTTAAATTTACTCTTTTTCCCTTTTCCTGCCTTCATGTTCACACACCTTCCATCTTGTAATGACATCGCTTTGTTTGCCTTTTTTCTATGAAAACGCCTCAAAACGGCTCATTTTATAACAACCGGAACCCCCGAAGGAGTTCCGGTTTGCCATGTTTTTCTGCATTTTATTCTGCCGAATAGTTATCAAGAATTGCCTGATAGTTTGTGTTTGCCTCTTTCATAAGTGCCGGTACATCTGCATTCTTGTCGGTAATAACCGCCTGAAGTACCTTTGTCAGCTCAGCGTACATATCCTGCGTTGAGCCCGGTTCCTCAAGTCTTAAACCATCGGAAGATGTTGCATCAAAGTATGACTGGAACATCTTAGGATCAACGTTTCCAAATTCTTCTACAATAGATGCCTCTGCATCAAGTACATCCTGTGCAACCCAGCATGGGAATCTCTGGATAACCGGAACTCCCTGATCTACCTTGTTCTGTGCATCCGCCTTCATTCCTGCAACGGAATCATCAGTTGCAACCGGAGCTTTACCCATAACCTCAAGGAAATCAAGTGCTGCATTGATCTCAGCCTCTGTTGCATCCTTAGAGAACATGTATGGTGTACCACCGTATAATGAATACTGTCCGCCAGGACCTGCAGGTATTGGACACATTGCAAGCTTATCTACGCGAAGTCCATTCACCTGTGTCGGCTGATTTACCGCATCATTTGCACCAATGTACATTGCAGCTCCGCCGGTTCCAAGCTGTGTAAAGCCGGTTCCCCAATCCTCAGAAAGTGGATCGGCAGTAAGCACATCATAATCCCACTTAAGTGACTTCACATATTCCATAGCTGCAATCGCCTCATCAGAATCAAGGTGCGATGTAAATGTTCCGTCATCATTTTGTGTACATAATGTTGCACCGAATGCCCATGCGATATTAGAGAAATGCCATCCGCCGGCATTGTCTTTCGCAAGAAGACAGATTCCTGCGGAACCGGTCTTATCCTTTATTGTCTTAGCACTTTCCGCTAATTCATCCCATGTCTTTGGGTAGATCGGATATCCGTCATCATCAACGAGACCTGCTTCCTCAAACAAATCTACGTTAAGCATTAATCCAAGTGCATATCCATCACGAGGAATACCGTAAATTCTTCCGTTTTCATCAGAAAGCAGTTCCTTAATGGACGGGTTCATCTTGTCGAGCCATCCGCGTGCCTCCAACTCATCGGTAATATCTGCAACAGCGCCAGCCTTAATTAATTTCTGTGGCTCGGTAAACCATGTCTCAAAAATTGTCGGGCAGTTACCAGCCTCAACCATCGGCATAAATGTATCCGTTGCGTATTTATAGTAAGCCGGCACACATGTTACATTCGGATCCTTTTCCTTCATGGTCTCAACATAACCTTCAAATACCTTAATATCATCAGTTAATGTATCCTCAGGCCAGATACCAAGTGTTAAAGTCACCTCTTCGGTTCCATCATCTTGTGTCGGATTGGTTGCTTCATTCTTGCTTGTGTCAGATGGTGTACTGTTATTTCCCCCACCGCATCCCGTCAGAATCATGGATGCAGTCATCGCCATGCAAAGCATTGCACTGATAAGTTTCTTCTTCATAGTTGCGCTCCCTTCTCAATCTCCAAATATAATTTTTATTGATGCAGCATTAGGTTTTACGTTAAACGTTTCCCGGGTTATCTGTCTTGTTTCGTTTAACGTTAAACTAATGTTAACATACGCATAAAAAAAGCGCAAGACATCGTTTTTTACAAACTTCTTGCGCACTTTTTTACAAATTTTCCACTTTCTTTTGGCGATTTTGCACAATTACATCACGTTTTACAAAACCACTGAACCAAACAACGGTGGTTTCTTACCGCCTCGACAGATACTCTACCGCAGACAACGCTGCAACATTTCCCTGTCCCGCCGCCTTAATATACTGGTACGGTTTACCTGCAATATCACCGCATGCAAAGCAGCCCAGAAGCGGCTTATCCATCGTGACACCGGCTCATCATGGCATTCTTGATCACATACGCATCGCTTGTTCCAATCAAAACACGGATCAATAGTTATTCTTCAAACAGTGGCGTTGAAAAATATCTCTCTGCCGTATCCGGCAGCACCGTCACGACCGTTTTCTCCGGTCCGAGTTTTTTCGCAAGCTTAAGTGCAGCCGCCACATTCGTTCCGCTCGAGATGCCGCACATCAGACCTTCCTCGCGCGCTAAGCGTTTTGCCGTATCAAGTGCTTCCGAATCAGAGATTACATAAATGTTATCGTAGATCTGCTGATTTAAGATATCCGGAATGATGCCGTCTCCGATGCCCATCTGCAGATGCGTGCCGATTGTTCCACCCGCAAGAATCGCCGCATTTTCCGGCTCAACCGCCCAGATCTCAATGTCCGGATACTGTGCTTTGAGCACCTCCCCGATACCGGTGATTGTTCCACCGGTTCCGATCCCCGAACAGAAACCATCGATCTGTCCCGCAACCTGCTCCATGATCTCCAAAGCGGTATGATTTTTGTGTGCCTTCACATTGTTGATATTGGCAAACTGCTGCGGCACAAAGACACGCGGATCTTTCTCCTGCATGCGCAGCGCCGTCTGCAGGCACTCATCAATGCAGGCACCGATATCTCCGGCGTCGTGGATCAGTTTGACATCCGCTCCATAGTGGCGCACAAGTTTTCTGCGTTCCTCACTCACGGAATCCGGCATGATGATCACCGTATGATAACCGCGGACCGCTCCGACCAGTGCCAGACCGATTCCCTGATTACCACTTGTTGGTTCCACAATGATCGTGTCTTCCCTGATCAGACCTTCCTTCTCAGCTGCAAGTATCATCTCATACGCCGTACGGGTCTTGATCGAGCCGCCGACATTGATTCCTTCAAATTTCACATAAATATCCGCACAGTTCTCATCCACCATGCGCTGCAGCTTTACCATAGGAGTGTGTCCCACAGCTTCCAAAATATTATTATAAATCATAAAAATGACCCCCAGAAGTTTTCTCTACATTAAATTATGCAGTGAATCCTTTTGGGAGTCAATAGATTGTCAATATATTTAGCCTTTGACCGCACCGACAATTCCGTTTGCAAAACTCTTCTGCAAAACAAGGAATAAGATTCCGGTCGGTAATGAGCAGATCAGTACGCCAAGCATTAGTACTCCGTAGTCAATGCTGTAACCGACCGAAAGATTTGCAACCAGCATCGGCATTGTCTGCGCCGTCTCGGATGTCATGATAACCTTCGGCCATAAGTAATTGTTCCAGGCATTCATGAATGTTACCGTAAGTGCTGCCGCATAGGTCGACTTCATGGTAGGCATGAACATGGTAAAAAAAATATTATAAATTCTTAAAATAGTGCAAATTCTAGATTGCCTTGGCAGCCTCGAATGCATCCTTTGTCACAACAACAGCGTTACCCGGTGACTGCAAAGCCTCACCGATGACAACCACTTCCTTTGCTGCTGATGCAGCTGCCTCGCTGAGCGGATCATACTTGCGTGTTCCCATTGCAAGCACAACGCTGTCAAAGCCTCTGAGTGAGCCGCTTGTGCCGTCTGCCATCGTGTAATCCACACCATCTGTGTAGAACTGGCCAACCTTGGCACCCGGCTGCAGCTGTACATGGTTGCGCGCAAAGTTCTCGAACATGTATCTTCGGTTCTCCGGAACGACATCCGCTGCGATCACGTCCTTCATCTCGATGATGGCAACCTCGTGTCCGCGCTCTGCGAGATATTCCGCAGCCTCGCATCCAACCATTCCGCCACCGACAACAAGCGCTTTCTTACCAACCTCTGCCTTGCCGAGAAGCATATCCTGTGCTGTCACGTATCCGCTCTCATTCAGTCCCGGAATCGGGAGGATCAGAGGAGTCGAACCGGTTGCAAGGATGATGGCATCGGCATGCAGTTCCTTAAGAGTATCAGCGTCCGCTTCCGTATTTAACCGGATATCCACACCCGCCTTCTCGCAGCGCACGATCATCGCACGGATTGCAGAAGACAGCTGGCCTTTTCCGGTTGGGAAGGAAGCAATCCGGAAGCTTCCGCCGAGCTCTGCGCCTTTTTCAAGGAGCGTTACGTTATGCCCCTTCTTCGCGCAAAGCGTTGCCGCATATAAGCCTGCCGGGCCACCGCCGACAACAACAACCTTCTTGCTTACCTCAGCAGGAGTGATCTCTGCCTCGCGGCCTACACATGGATTGACGGCGCAGGATACCGGCTTTCCGGCAAACATGTTCGGAACGCAGCCGAGCAGACAGCCGATACAAGGCATCATCTCCTCGAGGTGTCCGGTTCTCGCCTTATTCGGGAGCTCCGGATCGGCGATACTCTGGCGGCCGAACGCGATCAGATCCGCACGTCCCTGCTTTACAAGAAGCTCTGCATACTGTGGCTCGGTAAAACGGCCAACTGCGATTACCGGAACGGTTACCGCACGCTTGATCTCGCTGACAAGATCTGCGTTGAAGCCGCCATGTGTCACGCCCGGTGCCCACATGAATTCATCACGAAGATGTACGGCACGTGTGATGTTAAGTGCATCCACGCCACATTCTTCCTCAAGATATGCAGCGACTGCGGATGCATCCTGCACGCTCTGTCCGCCCTCAACCTCATCGCTTGCATTGATACGGCAGAGGATTGGAAGGTTGCCGCCGGTCTTCTTTCGGATGTTCTCGATGATCAGGCGTGGCAGACGCATACGGTTCTCGAAGCAGCCGCCGAACTCATCGGTACGGTGATTCGTGCGCTCCGAGATGAAAGTGCTGACCAGATAACCGTGTGCACAATGCACTTCCACCATGTCGATTCCTGCCTGCTGCGCACGTCTTGCTGCATCACCATAACACTCGATGATGCGGTAGATTTCCTCGTTGGAAACAGCCTCCGGAACTTCTCTTCCGCATGCGGCCGGCATCGCGCTCGCTGCTTTCAGCGGATAGCCGGTAAGCTTCGAATTGCCTTCCGGACCTGCGTGCTGCAGCTGGATCGATACTTTTGCACCGTACTCATGGCAAGCATCCGCTACTTCCTTAAAGCTCTCCACTGTGTCATCGGAGAAAAGGCATGGCTTCCTCGGGCCACCCTTTGCCTCTTTGTATACAACGGTCGATTCGATTGTGATCAATCCGAAGCCGCCCTTGGCGCGCTCCTGATAGTAGGCTTTGGAACGCTCGCTGAGTGTTCCGTCTGTATTTGCAAAATTGTTTCCCATCGGCGGTACCACGAAGCGGTTCGGTACGGTCACATTGCCGATCTGGATTGGGCTAAACATATTTGGAAACTTCATATTTTCATCTCCTAGTTTTTATGATTTATGAGAAAAATTTTTCCATGACTTCTTCTGCCGGCATATCTTTTCCTGTGAAAAGCTTGAATGCTGCGGCTCCCTGCCACAGAAGCATTCCGATTCCACCGATTGCCTTGCATCCGGCTTCCTTTGCTTCCACGATCATACGTGTCTCGCGTGGGTTGTAGACCGTGTCTGCAACAACAAGCTCCGGACGGAACCATAACTTGTCGATCAGAGTCTCTTTCTCCATCGGCTTCATTCCGACTTTTGTTGCATTTACAAGGATGTCTGCGTTATCGACTGCGTTCTTAAGGTTCTCTGTGTTTGCAATATCGTTCATGCTCATATGACATCCCGGTACTGCCTTTGCAAGACGCTCAACGGTCTTTACTCCGTTCTCATAGAAAGCATCTGTCGGGTTGAAGATGGCGATCTCTGCAGCTCCGTCGAGTGCTGCCTGTACGCAGATGGCTGTGGCTGCGCCACCGGTTCCGAGTACGACAAGCTTTTTGCCCTTGACCTCGACACCATTCTCCTGAAGATTTCTGACAAATCCGATTCCATCTGTGTTGTGTCCGGTCATCTTGCCATCCTCTGCTACAGTAACGGTGTTGCATGCGCCGATCAGCTGCGCTGCCGGTGTCACTTCATCCAGATACTCGATGACTGCAGTCTTATCCGGCATTGTGATGTTGAAGCCTTTGACGTTGAACGTCTTGATGGCTGCGATACCCTCTGCTAATTTGTCAAGCGGTACATCGAAAGCGAGGTATGCGCCGTCCTCTCCAACGCTCTCGAAACTGTAGTTGTACATTGCCGGGCTTCCGGAATGTCCGACCGGTGAACCGATCAGGCAGTAAAGTCTTGTGTGTCCTGTAATTCTGTTATCCATGATAATCCTCCTAATGGTTGTATGTGTTATCTATTAAGTTACATTTTCTGATTCATGCTTTTCGTATTACTACGCTTCAAGCACTTCCGGCCATACTTCATTTAATACAGCCGCAGTTGCCTCATAGTTCTCTTTTGCTGCCTCTGCCACTCCGTGGGAGAGTACTTCGTCGCTGATAACTTCGACGCCGACGACCTTAGGATCAATGCCTTTGTCCAGGATCATCTTAACGAATCCTGCGGTATCTCCGTGTCCGGTTCCCGGAATCATGCGGTCATGCATGGACTCATCACGAAGGATGGACGTTGCGTATGGATGTGCCTGTACATCATTGATCTGGATCGATACGATCTTGTCTGCCGGAACATCGGCAAGCACAGACGGATCATAAGACTGTCCGGCGCGGATCCAGTGCCATGAGTCAAGGATGATCTTCGCATTGTCACATCCGGACGCCTTTACGACTGCCCAGGCTTTCTTCACATCCGGAAGTCCGCTATACGGCATCGGCTCCACACCGATCGTGTATTTTCCGGCACGGGCGCAAAGCTCACGCAGCTTCTGTGCGGTGTACTCCACCGAATAATCCTCCATCAGACCACAGTTGATATGGTTGACGCCGAACAGTTCACACATATGGAAACACATCTGCTCCTTGTACTTCTGCTCGTAGGAACGATGCTCGTCCGCCCACTGCACAATGTACTCAACCTCGGTTACCTTCATATCGTATTTCTTCAAGATTGCCAGAATATCATCGTCGAACAATCCCTCATTCAATGCGTCCACATAAGTCTCCGCACGAAGTCCGATGCCCTCAAAACCAGCCTCCTTAGCTGCTTTCACACGCTCCTCAAATGTACACTGATCCCCCAGTGTCCATGAGCTGATGGTAAGTGGATATTTCTTTGACATATCAAATTCCTCCTATAAATAATGATTTATTTGTTCTCTGCCTTCTGAATTCTCTTGAGCAGAATTGCAAGCAACACTCCGATGAGTGTCAGTACCATGTTAAAAAGCAATACCCATCGCGGTCCCTGTACGCCGCCGATACGGGTCAGCACACCTGCCACACTGATGGTCAGATAATTGGCAACGCTCGATGCGATCATAACGATCGATGTGATCTTGCCGCGATGCTTCTCAAACATCTCGTTAGCAACCGCTGTCACAAGCTGAAGCACGCCGCCTGCCGCAAAGAATCCAATTAAGAATCCGCCAAGCAGACACATAAACGGTTTCTGGATCAGATAGATGGCTCCAAGTGTAAGAAGCGCCATAAACGGATAACCGATCAGGATGTTGACCGGAGGCACATTGCGGCTCAACAGTGCTGCGCTGACAAACAATGCGCATACGATTCCAAGTGAATAGAACGACTGGATCTTGGACGGATCACTCAGTCCATACAGAAGTCCTAACTCCTGGTTGCAGTTCATCCAGATCATAAATGTGGATGAGCTTGTGAATCCCAGGCAGATCAACAGGATTGCTGCCGGTGTGAATTTCATATGGTCTTTCTCTTTGCCTTTTTTCGCCTTTTCAAATGGCGGGAATGGTAAGAAAGCAAGAAATACACCGTCCACGAAGATGAGTGCTGCTGTAAAAAGGAAAATCGTATGGAACGGTAAGTGTTCTACTGCGACAAAACTGATGGCAAATGGCAGTAAAAACTGTGCAATCGATACCGACATCTTGGTGAAGATGTTGGCGACCGTTCCTTTTTCTTTGAAGATCTCCATACAGGACGGTGTAATACTTGTATCAAGGAATGAGTTGGCCATTCCACTGAGCACTGCAAGTGCGTAGCCCAGGTACATATTCGGGCAGAAGGAAATGGTCAGTAAAAAGATGGTGTAGCATCCGCATCCAATGAGTGCGGAAAGTCTGCGGCCGAGCCGGTCAGACAGTGGACCCGCGATCGGGAATGCGATCAGACGTCCCAAACCGATCGCTGCAATGACTGCGACAACACCGGAGACGTCATAACTTCCGTCTGCAAGTGTGCCTGCGTTCCACATTGCTGCGAAGTTCTGTTTGTACTGCCCCATAATGGAGGCTGCAATACCCAATACAAAATATGTCAGATACAACGCAAAGGCTGTCGGATAATACCGTTTGGATTCCGTAGCTTGATTCATAGATTTCTTCTCCTCTCGTTTGCTTATCTGCCTTTACTTTAACGAGAATCGGCGATATAAACAAATCAATAGTTTTTATAAAACGATAGATTTTATCTATCAAATATGCTACTATGTACAAAACATCCAAAATTTATAGATTGATTGCCAGGCGATCAAAAAAGGGGGATTTTTCATGAATTTATATCAGTTGCGATACTTTGTGAAACTCGCGCACGTTCAGCATTATACGAAGACTGCGGAGCAGCTGTGCATCACGCAGCCAAGCTTAAGTCATGCGATCAGCCAGCTGGAATCAGAGCTCGGCGTACCTCTCTTTGAGAAAAGCGGTCGAAACACAACACTGACGCGCTTCGGCGAGGAATTCTTGGATTGTGCAGAACATACATTGGAGACATTGGACGCCGGTATCGCCTCGCTTCAGCGGAGCGCCAAAGGCGACGGACTGATCCGTCTCGGACTGCTGCGCACACTCGGAATCGATTATATTCCGCGGATTACTGCGCGTTTTCTGGCTGAGAATCCGGATCGTGAGATTCAATTTACCTATCACACAGGAGTTACTTCCGAATTGTTGGATGGGCTTTCCACCCATAAATACGACTTGGTTTTCTGCTCGCAGCCATCGGATGAATATGATTTTACGTCCATTCCGGTCGAAAAGCAGGATCTTGTCCTGATCGTGCCGCGCCATCACCCGCTTGCAAACAAGCATTCCATTGAATTATCGGAGACGCTGCCCTATCCGCATGTCTATTTCTCGGAAGGCTCCGGCATGCGCAATGTTGTGGACAAGTTGTTTGCCAAGATTGGAGATAAGCCACAGATTGCATATGAGACAGAAGAAGATGAGGTGATTGCCGGACTTGTGGCTCAAGGATTCGGGATTGCGGTCGTTCCGTATATGGATATGTTAATGAAGCTGGACATCAAGATCATACAGATCAGCTCGCCGGTCTGGGAGCGTAATTTCTACATGGTCAACGATGATCAGGTGTATCTGTCACCTGCGGTACGAAGCTTTCGCCAGTTCGTACTTAACGGCGGCGGATTGAGATAATTGGGCAAAATGCATGGAACGATAGATGTTTTCTATCGTTCCATTGTTTTTATGCATGTTGTCGGCACATTGCACAAACAGTTTCCACATGCCATTTGTAATTGTCAAACACCTCATATCGGCTTGCTCTATATAAATTTGAGAATTCTCTCAGTTGTTTTACAATAAAATCCGGAAATTCTTTCATTGTTTCAGCAAAAAAATCATCAAATATCTTTATAAAACTTGCTTCATTAGCGGCAACACTTTTCTCATCCGGAAGTTCCTTCCACAATTGCAAAATAAATTCTTGCGTATGCTTCCAATAAACTTGTGAATACTGCTCCATAAAATTTGTCTTTCCAAATCTGAAATACAACTTATTAAGATTATTAAACAAACTGTTGATATACATATCGTGGTATTCTTCTTCGTACTCTGACCACTCTTCTTCTGTTGGACTAATTCCAATTGCCTCTTCTACTGCTTTTACTGTAGCATTAAATCGGGATAGCACTTGATAGATATATTCCTGATGTTTCACATCCGTTTCCCTATTTAATACTTCCAGAATAGCAGTTGTAACTGTTCCACCAAACCTGCTTTTAAGTTTATTTTGTTCTATTGCTAAATACATTTGATTAAACATACATCTACCTTCCCCTATTCATAAAAATAATACCTGTTTACCATATACGGTATAAGTTCTAGAATATCATTTGCCGGTATTCCCTTATCCGTATTTCCATCAAAATGAATTTCATAATCATAGTTCCAAAAATACTTTCCTGCAAAATAAGAAACAAACTGGTATATTATAGAATCCTGATTATAGTCCTTTATATTGGAAAACGGTATTTTAAATTTCACTAAAAATGCCTTTCCATATGCTCTCAAATATTCATATAACTGTGGATACTCATTCTTTAATGCATCCCTTGCCAATTCTCCACCAATATTTTCACAGAATTGTTCGTATCCAGCATGCATATCTTCACTTAAGAGACCTGTATCTGAATAAAAGCATAGCTGCGGTTCTCTGCCATGCGAAGGATATTTCCAATCATATTTCTTTTTAATAGCTTCAACTGCTTGAGTAATTTCTTCCTCTGAAACTTCAAGAGTATGTAATGTTTTAATAATATGTGCGCTATATGCGTTCCACTCATTGGTCTGAAGACCAGATGTGAGAATTATTTTCTCATCAAGTATTTTAGTTGAATGATAGCAAATCATCTCATACTTCTCAAACAGCACACACAGTTCTCTGTAAAAGTAATATGCCGAACTCGGTCCCATATAATCTTCTATTGTACAACACACATCCCTATCATATTCGATTTCACATTTCTTAATCTTAGATACTATGCTACAAGGCATGCTTTGAAATCTCTCCAATATTTTTTGTTCTATTTCCATAGGAATTGTGCTTATATCTGAAACATCAATTATCATTTAAACTCCCTTCATAATACCCATTACAACTGCTTTCTCTATATTGGTATCCTTGTTTATATTATACTTGATGGTACTGTCTTTCTACAATCTGCATTTTATATCTTTTCATTTATGCCAACAATAAAACGCCCGACCCCATCGGGCATTTTATTCTTACCACAAATCTAGACAGGAATTCCGTTTCCCTATTCAGTTGTCATCACTGCCTATCACTTACTCATATCTGATTTCCTGCTCCATGACGATTCCAGACTGGAACTGGATGGTCAGCTTCTCGGCAGAGACTACCTTGATGCTTGCTATCAGCCTTCTTACAAGGTCATTATCAAATTCCGGTATTTGACAGGTCTGTTTCTCTAGGAAGCTGTCCATATCCTTCAACCGCTGTTCGTAACTGTCAGCCAGTTTTTTCTTCCGTCTGGTCTCTATCTGCTCCTCTTTTAAGGTGGTGATTTCTTCTGCAATCCTGCGATACCGCTCATCGAATTCATCGGTGTAAGAGCCTACCATTGCATTCTCTGCAATCAAATCCACCATTTCTTCTTCCTTTTCTTTGATTTTTTCATCGTATTCATCCGGCTCCTGCTCTCCACCGTAGCTTCCGATTACCCGGATGACATTCTGCCGGAAGGCTCCTACAAAATCTCCGTCACCTCTGGTAATTCTGTTTATGGCCTCCATAACTGCTCTGTTCAATGCTCCCTCTTCCAGTGTTTCGGACTTCTTGCAGTTCTTGGTTCCATTTGTCAGCCGGTTGCTGCACCGCCACACAATCTTCTTTTTGCCATTTCTGGACCATGTGACTCTTCTGTATTCCTGTCCGCAGTCTCCGCAGAGTAGTAAACCGGTGAGGGCATATTCTGAGGAAAATTTACTTTTCTGATTCTTCTTGCATGTGACTGATGATTTGTTCATGGATGCACGCCTCGCCAGTTCTTCCTGCACCCGGTAAAATAATTCCTTGGGTATGATTGGCTCATGGTCATCTTCCACATAATACTGTGGCACGATTCCCTTGTTGATGACCTTTTTCTTGGTCATAAAATCCACCGTGTAGGTCTTCTGCAGCAGGGCATCTCCCATATATTTTTCATTCCGGAGCATTTTAAAGATTACCGAGTCATACCACTTATCCTGTCCTGTGGCAGTTTTTATGCCATTCTCCTCTAGGTACTGACTTATCTTTTTAGCACTGTAGCCTTCCAGATAAAGTCTGAAAATCAACCGCACGATTTCCGCCTCCTCCGGTACTATGACCAAATCACCACTTTCGTTTTTGGTGTATCCCATAAATTTATTGTGGTTGACAATCATCTTGCCATTTTCAAATCTTCGGACCACACCCCATCTGGTGTTCTCGCTGATGTTGCGGCTTTCTTCCTGTGCCAGACTGCTTAAGATGGTAATCAGGATTTCTCCGGTTCCATCCAAGGTGTTGACACCCTCTTTTTCGAAAACCACTGCTACATTCTTTTCCTTCAGTTTTCTTATGGTCAGCAGGGAGTCTACTGTATTTCTTGCAAATCGGCTGACCGACTTTGTCAGTATCATGTCGATTTTTCCGTCCAGTGCATCCTTTATCATGGCATTAAAATCATCACGCTTTTTGGTGTTGGTTGCACTTTTTCCGTCATCGGCATAAATCTCGGCCATTTTCCAGTTATCTGTTTCTTCCATTTTTCGGGTATAATATTCCACCTGTGCCTCGTAGCTGCTCTCCTGCTCCTCAAGCTCTGTACTGACTCGGCAGTAGGCTGCTACCCGCAGTTTCTTCTCTGACAACTTGATACTTCTGTCATACTGCGGTTTTGCAGGTATCATGGATACGCTTAGCAAAGAAATTAACCTCATCCATGTTTACGGTCTGCCCTTCGAAGTGATGTAGGGGATTGTCCTGTTCTGACACTTCCACAAGTCTGCACATGGGTACCGTTTCCTCGATGTCAATCCGCCTCATCTGATAATTCAATCCCGCATCTGATAAAGGCAGTTCGATACCTTTTCGCCCTCCACTCAACACCTTAATCCGCATTCCACACCTCCTGCTTTACAATTTCCACACCACACTTCTCGATGACAAAAGCATTCACGATGAGTCTCAGTATCTCATCCGGTATCAGGTCCCGGTCTGTCAGCTCCGACAATCGGATATGCTTGGTTCCGTTATAAACATCCTTAGCTGCATGAAATAATATATACTGTTCCAGCGTCACACCTCCAAGCCTTACCCGGTCAAAGTAAATCCCGGTATCCAACACATTTTTACATACCTTATCCCAGAGTTCTTCATCCGCAGACAAAAGAAATACAGCGGCAGCATAGTTTGGTGTATGCTTCAGTGTCTTCACTCTCTTTCCCATTAGCAGGGAATAAAAATCATTCCTGTGCTTCATGTTGTGGAAAATAATTTCCTTATCTGCTTCTCCAAAGATTTCTTCTACCCTTTTCTTCAGATGCTCCAACTGCATCCGGCTGATGAC
>OGZL01000916.1_pt1 | contig 23214 bp, 18 predicted proteins | sample 1576761 | NCBI WGS metagenome assembly OGZL01 (sample SAMEA3541595, study PRJEB24748) | human gut metagenome | biome: human gut; feature: human-associated habitat; material: faeces | place: China | collected 2012
TGATGTTTCCTTTGTAAAGTTTGAATTTAACTTCACCGGTTACATATTTCTGTGTTACTTCAACGAAAGCCTGGATTGCCTCACGCAGCGGTGTGAACCATTTTCCTTCGTATACAACCTGAGCAAACTGGCTGCCGAGTTTTTTCTTTGTTTCCATGGTTTCACGGTCCAGAGTCAGTTCTTCGAGCTGTTCATGGGCTGCCATCAGGATGGTTCCGCCCGGTGTCTCATATACACCACGGGATTTCATACCAACAACACGGTTTTCTACGATATCTACGATACCGATACCATGTTTACCTCCAAGAGCGTTCAGCTCTGTGATGATCTCAGAAACTTTCATGGCTTTTCCGTTCAGTGTTTTCGGAACCCCCTGTTCAAAAGTCATGGTAACATATTCACCTTTTTCCGGAGCCTGTTCCGGTGTCACGCCAAGCACCAGCATGTTTTCGAAGTTTGGCTCGTTTGCCGGATCTTCCAGCTCCAGACCTTCGTGGCTGATGTGCCATAAGTTACGGTCACGGCTGTAGCTGTGGCTGTGGTCGAACGGCAGGTCGATACCGTGTTTTTTACAGTATTCGATCTCGTCTTCACGGGACTGGATGGTCCATACATCGGTCATACGCCATGGAGCGATGATCTTCAGATCCGGAGCCAGTGCCTTGATTGCCAGTTCGAAACGAATCTGGTCATTACCTTTACCGGTAGCACCGTGGCAGATGGTAGTAGCACCTTCTTTACGTGCGATCTCAACCAGTTTCTTTGCGATAACCGGACGTGCCATGGAAGTACCAAGCAGGTATTTGTGCTCATAAACTGCACCGGCTTTTACGCAAGGCATGATGAAATCGTCACAGAATTCATCAATGATATTTTCAATATATAATTTAGAAGCACCGGACAGTTTTGCTCTCTCTTCCAGACCATCCAGCTCGTTACCCTGTCCGCAGTCGATGCAGCAGCAGATAACTTCATAGTCAAAGGTTTCCTTTAACCAAGGGATCAGTGTGGTGGTATCGAGACCGCCTGAATATGCCAGAACTACTTTTTCTTTCATGATATGTATTCCTCCTGAAATTTATGATCATTTTGTAAGTCAAAGACAAAAGAGCCATAAAACCACTCTTGTGCAAGTACATCGTGGTTTTTGGCTTTCGACCCTGGTATCATACACTATACAACAGTTATCATAATTATGCAAGTGAAAAAACGAAAAAGTTGTAAAAACAGCTGTAAAATGAATAATATACATTGCGTATGAATAAAAATACAATAAAAATACAAAGAAAACTCTTTACTTATAAAGAAAACTGGTATATGATAAGAAAGATTTCATTCGCACAGCGAATTTTTATGAATCTGCCGGAGACTGCATCAGATGGGCGGCACCTCACATTTGACAGAAAAGGAAAAGAAGAATGATCCGGACAGAAAAGATATATTAGGTTGAAAGGAGAATGTTGATATGATAAAAGCCGGAATAATAGGAGCAACCGGATATGCAGGAGGCGAGCTTGTCCGTCTTCTCCTTAACCATAAAGAAGCAGAGATTGCGTGGTATGGTTCCAGAAGTTATGTGGATCAGAGATACAGCAGTGTTTACCAGAATATGTTCCAGATCGTGGATGCAAAATGTCTGGATGACAATATGGAGCAGCTGGCAAAAGAGGTAGATGTGATTTTCACAGCAACACCGCAGGGGTTGTGTGCATCTCTTATAAATGAAGGGATTTTAAGTCAGGCAAAAGTGATCGATCTAAGTGCGGACTTCCGTATCAAAGACCGGAAGACTTATGAGCAGTGGTATAATCTGGAACACAAAGCACCGCAGTTTATTGAGGAAGCTGTTTACGGACTGTGTGAGATCAACCGGGAGGATATCAAAAAGGCAAGACTGATCGCAAATCCGGGATGCTATCCGACATGCAGCACCCTGTCCATTTATCCATTATTAAAGGAAGGCATTATTGATGGAAATACCGTTATCATTGATGCTAAATCCGGTACTTCCGGAGCAGGACGCAGTGCCAAGGTTGCAAACCTTTACTGTGAAGTCAATGAGAACATCAAAGCATACGGTGTTGCAACACACAGACACACACCGGAGATCGAAGAGCAGTTAGGTTATGCCGCCGGTTATCCGATCCATATTAATTTTACACCGCATCTGGTTCCGATGAACCGCGGTATTCTGGTTACTGCTTATGCATCTCTGAAAAAAGAGGTGACTTACGAAGAAGTTAAGGCGATCTATGATGCTTATTACGGAAAAGAACAGTTTGTACGTGTTCTGGATAAGGATGTCTGCCCGGAGACGAAGTGGGTAGAAGGAAGCAATTATGTGGATGTAAACTTCAAACTGGATCCGAGAACAAACCGTGTGATCATGATGGGGGCAATGGACAATCTGGTGAAAGGTGCAGCCGGTCAGGCCGTGCAGAATATGAACCTGATGTTTGGATTTGCCGAGAACGAAGGCCTTCAGGGCGTACCAATGTTCCCATAAAACAGAGAAAGGTCGTGAGCATAGATGAAGATAATAGATGGAGGTGTAACCGCTGCAAAAGGATTTAAAGCAGCCGGTATGCATGCAGGTATCAAAAAAGGTACAAAAAAAGATATGGCAATGATCGTAAGCAGTGCACCATGTATGGCAGCCGGAACGTTTACGACAAACCTTGTAAAAGCCGCACCGGTAAAATGGGATCAGCATGTAGTATACGAACATGGAGAGGCGAGAGCTGTTGTGGTAAACAGCGGTATCGCAAACGCCTGCACCGGAGCAGAAGGATATGGCTACTGTGAAGAGACTGCAAAAGCGGCAGCAGAAGCACTCGGTATCGACAAGGATGAGGTTCTGGTAGCATCTACCGGTGTGATCGGAAAACAGCTGCCAATCGATACGATCAAAAAAGGCGTGAAGGATCTTTCCGGACTGCTTCTGGATACCAGAGAAGCAGCAACACTGGCAGCAGAATCGATCATGACAACGGATACGGTAAAAAAAGAGGTTGCCGTTGAAGTTGAGATTGGCGGTAAGACGGTAACGATCGGCGGTATGTGCAAAGGTTCCGGTATGATCCATCCGAATATGTGCACGATGCTGAGCTTCCTCATGACAGATGCAGCTATTTCAAAAGAAATGCTTCAGAAGGCATTGAGTGCAGATGTCGATGATACCTACAATATGATTTCTGTTGACGGAGATACTTCCACAAATGATACCGTTCTGCTGCTGGCAAACGGACTGGCAGAGAATCCGGAAATTACAGAGGAAGGCGAAGATTATCAGACATTTGCCAGGGCACTGCACTATATCAACGAGACGCTCGCAAAGAAAATGGCAGGGGACGGCGAAGGTGCCACTGCATTGTTTGAGACAAAAGTGATCGGAGCACAGTCAAAAGAACAGGCAAAGATTCTGGCAAAATCCGTTATTTGTTCAAACCTTACCAAAGCGGCTATTTTCGGACATGATGCAAACTGGGGACGTATCCTCTGTGCCATGGGTTATTCCGGAGCTAAGTTTGATCCGGAAAAAGTAGATCTGTATTTTGAAAGTGCAGCAGGTAAGCTGAAGATCATCGAAAACGGTGTGGCACTTGATTACAGCGAAGAAGAAGCGACAAAGGTGCTCTCAGAAAAAGCAGTGACGGCTGTTGCTGACATCAAAATGGGAGAGGCATCCGCATCTGCCTGGGGTTGTGATCTGACTTACGATTATGTAAAGATCAATGCCGATTACCGCTCTTAAGCGGTAAGAGCTGCTTTGTGGCAGAGCAATTTACAGGCATCTGTCCGGATGCCGGAAGTATGGATAGAAACTGGAGGAAAAAACAATGGATACAATGCAGGATCTGCTTCAGAAAGCCAGTGTGCTCAATGAAGCGTTACCTTATATACGGAAATTCAGCGGCAAGACCATCGTTGTAAAATACGGCGGAAGTGCCATGGTAGAACATGAACTGAAGAAAAACGTCATCCGTGACGTAGCACTTCTGAAACTGGTCGGATTTCGCCCGATCATCGTGCACGGTGGCGGAAAAGAAATCACAAAATGGACAGGCAAAGTCGGCATTGAGACCAAATTTATCAACGGACTGCGTGTGACGGATAAAGACACCATGGAAGTGGCTGAGATGGTCTTAAATAAGATCAACAAAGGATTGGTGTCCATGATGGAGAAAGTCGGAGTCAAAGCGGTTGGTATCAGCGGAAAAGACGGCTCCGTTCTGCGTGTTAAGAAGAAACTCTCCAAAGGCGAAGATATCGGTTTTGTAGGCGAAGTGACAAAAGTCAATACCGAGCTTTTAAATACACTGCTGGACAATGATTTTGTCCCGGTGATCTGCCCGATCGGTTCCGATGATGAGTATCATTCTTATAATATCAATGCAGACGATGCAGCATGTGCGATTGCAACGGCAGTCGGAGCATCCAAACTGGTATTTTTAACGGATATCGAGGGTGTATACCGTGATCCGCAGGATAAATCCACACTGATCTCCGAACTGAGTATTCCGGAAGCAGAAGAACTGCTCGGCAGCGGAAATATCGGCGGCGGCATGCTCCCGAAGATCCAGAACTGTGTCGATGCGATCAAGTCCGGTGTTTCCAGAGTACATATCCTGGACGGAAGGATCCCGCACTGCCTGCTGTTGGAGTTCTATACCAACAAAGGTATCGGTACTGCGATTATCGGGGATGAGGAGGAACGTTTTTACAATGAAAATGAATGAATATATGGAGAGAACGGAACAGGTGGTTCTGCACACCTATAATCGTTTCCCGGTTGTTTTTGAAAAAGGAGAAGGCGTACATCTTTATGATACCGAGGGCAAGGAATATCTGGATTTCGGTGCCGGAATTGCGGTGTTTGCACTTGGCTATCACTATGCGGACTACGATCAGGATTTAAAAGATCAGATCGACAAAGTGATCCATACCTCCAATCTTTTCTATAATGTGCCGATGATGGAAGCAGCAGAAAAACTGGTAAAGGCAAGTGGCATGAGCAAAGTATTCTTTACCAACAGCGGTACGGAGGCGATCGAAGGTGCGATCAAAGCCGCACGTAAATATGCATGGAACAAAGACCATGCAACGGATCACGAGATCATTGCCATGAACCATTCCTTCCACGGAAGAAGCGTCGGAGCACTTTCCGTTACCGGAAACCCGCATTATCAAGAAGCGTTCAAACCGCTGATGGGCGGCGTGAAATTTGCAGATTACAATGATCTGGACAGTGTAAAAGCTCAGATCACAGACAAAACCTGTGCGATTATCATGGAAACCCTTCAGGGCGAAGGCGGCATTTATCCGATGGAAGAGAGCTTCTTAAAAGGTGTTAAAGAAATCTGTGAAGAAAAAGATATTCTTCTGATCCTCGATGAAATCCAGTGTGGTATGGGACGTACCGGAAGCATGTTTGCATGGCAGCAGTACGGCGTGATGCCGGATATCATGACCTGTGCAAAGGCACTGGGATGCGGCGTGCCGGTCGGAGCGTTTGTCTTAAACGAAAAGACTGCAAAAGCCTCTTTAGTTCCGGGAGATCACGGTACAACTTACGGCGGAAATCCCTTTGCCTGTGCAGCGGTTTCCAAAGTGTTTGATCTGTTTGAAGAACATGACATCGTCGGTCATGTAAGAAAGACAGCTCCGTATCTGGAAAAGAAACTGGATGAACTGGTAGAAAAACATGACTGCTTTACCGTACGCCGCGGAAAAGGATTCATGCAGGGACTGGTTGTGAGCGGCAGACCGGTCGGCGAACTTGTCAAAGCAGCTCTGGCAAATGGTCTGATTGTGCTTTCCGCAGGAAGTGATGTACTGCGTCTGGTGCCTCCGCTTGTGATCACCGAGAAAGACATCGACGAGATGGTTGAAAAACTGGAAGCGGTTTTATAAAACAGTAAAAAATGTATAGAAAACTCCTTTGTGCATATACTGTCAGAAAGTACAGGCAAAGGAGTTTTTTTATGATTGGAATTTTAACAGCACTTTTATCGGGAGCCCTGATGAGTGTGCAGGGCGTCTTCAACACGCAGGTGACAAAGGCGACCAGCCTCTGGGTTTCGACCAGTTTTGTGCAGTTTACGGCACTTCTGGTCTGTCTTGTGATCTGGTATTTTGCGGACGGGAAAAGTTTTATGACGCTTACACAGGTCCCGGATAAATGGACGCTGCTTGGAGGTGTGATCGGTGCATTTATCACCGTTACCGTAATAAAGAGCATGAACAGCCTGGGACCTGCGAAAGCGGCGATGCTGATCGTGATCTCCCAGCTGATCATTGCCTATGTGATCGAGCTTCTGGGATGGTTTGGCGTAGAAAAACAACCGCTTACCATGCGAAAAGTGGCAGGGATGGCGATCGCGATCATCGGTGTTGTCATATTTGAAAAATAACGGTTGTATTTTTGAACAATGTTCGATAAAATAGGAATATCTGTACAGGGGAATTTTGTCAGAAGGCAGGAAGGAGTCCTTTTGAGAAAATCAGGCAGAAAGTTAAAGAGTCTGTTTTATCTGACCATAATCGTTGTACTGTGTATTTTTTTGGTCGGCTGTAATAAAAAAGGTGAGATCACGTTTGAACAGGCGGCGGATGAGGTGTTTTCGGAAGAAATTTCCAATCAGTCTGAAGTGGGAGAATCGAAAGAAACGGAGCGGATGAAAGCAGGGGGGACGGATGTGGAAACAGACGCCTGGATCTATGTAGATGTGGCAGGTGCCGTCAGAACTCCCGGTGTTGTAAAACTTGCAAGGGGAGCACGTGTGTATGAAGCGATCGAGCTTGCCGGCGGGTTTGCAAAAGATGCTGCCATCTCAGCGGTCAATCAGGCATCCGTACTTCAGGACGGGCAGCAACTGTATATCGTTACAGTCGAAGAACAGAAGACAAAGCAGCTGTCATCTTCCGAGGGTTCTCTGGAAACGTCCGGTGAGGGCAGAGTGGCAGATGCAGGCAAAGTCAATATCAATCAGGCATCAGAAGAAGAACTGATGACGCTTCCCGGCATCGGGGCATCCAAAGCTGCCGATATCGTACGTTACCGGGAAGAACAGGGCAGATTTGAGCAGATCGAAGATATTATGAATATCAGCGGGATCAAAGAAGCGGTGTTTGGAAAAATAAAAGATAAAATAACAGTACAGCAGTAAAATAAAACAAAAGGAATGAACAAAAATGGCAAAGAAAGTATTAGTTGTAGATGATGAGAAACTGATCGTAAAAGGAATCCGCTTCAGTCTGGAACAGGACGGCATGGAAGTTGACTGTGCATATGACGGCGAAGAAGCTCTGCGTATGGCAAGAGAAAAAGAGTATGATATTATACTTCTTGATGTGATGCTTCCGAAGCTTGACGGCTTTGAAGTCTGCCAGCAGCTGCGTGAAACTTCCAGTGTTCCGGTTGTCATGCTGACTGCAAAAGGTGATGATATGGATAAGATCCTTGGTCTGGAGTATGGAGCAGATGACTATATCACCAAGCCATTTAACATTCTGGAAGTCAAAGCACGTATCAAAGCAATCATGCGCCGTACCGAGAAAAAGGGAGCAGAGCAGACAAAGAGCAAAGTGATCCAGGCAGGAGATCTTACGATGGACTGCGAGGCGAGACGCGTCAACATTGCAGGCAGAGAAGTAAACCTGACTGCTAAAGAATTTGATGTGTTGGAGCTTCTGATCTTTCATCCGAACAAGGTGTACAGCAGAGAGAATCTGCTCAACATTGTCTGGGGTTATGAATATCCGGGAGATGTGCGTACGGTAGATGTACATATCCGGAGACTGAGAGAAAAGATTGAGATAAATCCGAGCGACCCGCAGTATGTACACACCAAATGGGGCGTCGGATATTATTTCCAGCATTCATAACTGTCAGGTAAATGTCAGCAAAACTGACCAGAATCGCATGCCAAGTCTCACGTGCATTCGACTTGAAAAGGTACACTGAAGGAAGGGAGCAGGCACAGGGGAGCAAGTGTTCAGAAAAAAGAAAAAAAACGAAAAATTACGAAAGTACATAAACAGTCTTCAGTTTCGTATGTGCCTGATCTTTATCATCGTTGGAATTGTGCCGATCATGCTGATCAAACACGGGATTTTAACGAATTATCAGGATCAGGCGGTGAAACAGCGTATCAGTATCATACAGAGCCAGAGCGATCTGATCACAGCCCAGATTTCCAAGACCGATTACCTGAGCGGTGAGAAGTCCAAGATCACAGATGTGGAGCTGCAGCAGATGGCGAATCTTTACAACGGCAGGATTCTTGTCGTCAATAAAGAGTTTCGCATTATTAAGGATACCGATCAGACAGATGAGGGCAAATATATTGTGGCGGAAGAGGTGATCCGCTGTTTTCGCGGTGAGGATGGACAGAGCTACAGCAGGAAAAACGGCTTTATTGAGATTACCATACCGATCTATGATGCTCAGAGCAAAGAAGTGGAAGGCGTGATGATCGTCAGTACACCGACCAGAGATATCCGTAAAAACCGTGATGATTTGAACCGGAAAGTACTGATCCTTCAGATTGGAATGGGAATTGCCATTTTTCTGATTGCATACTATCTTTCCAAGATGCTGGCAAAGCCGTTTGAAAAGGTTACCAAATCTTTTAGCCAGGTGCAGGAGGGCTTTCTGGATGCTGATATCTCCATACCGGACTACACTGAGACACAGCAGCTTGCAGAGGCCTACAATCAGATGCTTGCCCGCATGAAAGCTCTCGATGATTCCAGGCAGGAGTTTGTCTCCAACGTGTCACACGAGCTGAAAACACCGATCACATCGATGAAAGTACTTGCAGATTCTCTTCTGGCACAGCCGGATGCACCGGTGGAGCTTTATCAGGAGTTTATGGCGGATATCGCAGAAGAGATCGATCGTGAGAATAAGATCATCACGGATCTTCTGTCGCTTGTGAAGATGGATAAAAAGGCAGCAGATCTGCATATTGAAAATAAAAATATCAATGAACTGCTGGAGCTGATCATCAAGAGACTGACACCGATCGCGGACAAGCAGGATATCAACCTTGTGTTGGAGAGTTTCCGCCCGGTCAATGCCGAAGTGGATGAGACGAAGCTGACGCTTGCCCTGTCCAATCTGGTCGAAAATGCGATCAAATACAACAAAGAGGGCGGATGGGTGCATGTTTCGCTTAATGTAGACAACAAATATTTTTATGTAAAAGTAGAAGATTCCGGCATTGGTATTCCAAAAGAGTCACAGGATGCTATTTTTGAACGTTTTTACCGTGTGGATAAATCACACTCAAGAGAGATCGGCGGAACCGGTCTGGGGCTTGCAATCACGAGAAGTGCGATCCTGATGCACCGCGGAGCGATCAAGGTTTACAGTAAAGAGGGCGAAGGTACGACCTTTACTGTTCGGATCCCGCTGATTTATGTGAACTGATACAACGGTTCACCTGGCAGGGGCTTTTGCCGGAATGGAGAACAAAAATATGAAAAAAATGGCAGGATTTGCAGCAGCTGTGTTTCTTGGCCTGATGCTCACGAGTTGCCAGGGCACACAGAAGGCAGAACAGAGCGGTTATAAGGTTTTTTGCCGTAATGCAGAGGCTACTGCACTTCGGGAAGTGCAATATGAGCCGGAAGCAGAAGGTGGGGAAAAACTGGTGGAAGAATTGCTTTCTGCAATGGAAGGGACGTTTAATCGAAACGACTATCAGAGTGTTTTTCCGGAGGGACTGACTGCTGCGGTATCGACTTTAAAGGACGGACGGCTGACGATTGATTTTAATGATGCATATAAGCAGATGGATGATACAAGAGAAGTTTTGCTGCGTGCCGCAGTGGTGCAGACGATGACGCAGATCACGGATGTCCGGGAAGTGGTATTTACCGTTGCAGGTGAGGCACTTCTGAACTCGGAAAATCAGGCAGTAGGGCCGATGCATGCCTCTTCGTTTATCAATTCGGAGGGTGATAGTATCAATGCATATCAATATGAGGCATTGCCGCTTTATTTCGGTAGCAGAAACGGCACTTCACTGACAAAACAGATGCGAAACGTGCATTATGCATCGGATGATTCTCTTGAAAAACTGGTGGTTGAGCAGCTGATCGCAGGACCGGCGGGCAGCAAACTTACTGCAGTTGTGCCGTCTGATACAGTTGTGCGTGAGATCCGTACGGAGGGGGATTTATGTACGGTGAATTTAAGCAGTGAATTTAATCAGGCAGTGGCGGGATCTTCGGTTACACCGGAAGTGACGGTTTATGCGATCGTAAATTCCATCTGCGAAAGCTGTGAGGATATCACGAAAGTCCAGATCCAGGTGGAAGGCAGTTCAGATGTGCTACTGCGTGATACACTGGATCTGTCACAGGTGTTTTCCTGTAACAGCAGTTTCATACGGGAGAAAGACGGAGAAAACGATACCGAGAGCAGCGATAACGGTGCGGTTCCATCGGTTGGCGTTGATCCGAATCTGACAAAGGAAGCACAGACAGAGAGCGGCACTTGATATATTTCAAAAAGAGACCGTTGTTGTTTTTGACAGGTATTCTGATCTTATGGATCTTGCTCTGTCATTTTGCGGGGATCCGGGAGCAGTTCCCTTATCCGCAGTCGTTTGACGGAAAACAGATTTCCTGCACGGGAAGAGTCTGTCAGATCGATGCAGGAGCAGATTTCTGGTATGTATATGCAGATCATATACAGGCTGATTTTATGGAGGAGGTTTCCGAACGTCTTAAGGTTCGGGCAATTCTAGAAGAGCCAGCGGACTGTGCGTACGGAAACCGGGTGCAGATCTGCGGCAAACTGACGCTTGCAGAGGCTCCCTCAAACGATGGAGCGTTTGACCGCCTTTTTTATCAGCAGACGGAGCGTCTTTTGTTTAGTATGAAAAATGCCCGTTTAACCGTTCGGGATGGCAGGCAGAATCCGCTGTTACAGTGGATGTATGAAGTCCGCAGGATCTGTATGCGGCATCTGGAACAGATATTTGATGAGCAGGATGCCGGAATTCTCGCAGCGATGCTACTTGGCGATAAGAGCAGGCTGGATGAGGAGATCAGAGACTGGTATCAGGTGGGCGGCATTGCTCATGTGCTTGCGATTTCCGGACTTCATATTTCTCTGTTTGGCATGGCACTCTATCATATCTTGCGAAAACTGGGGATCTCATTTGTGATTTCTTCCGGGATCGCAGGCAGTTTTATGTTATTTTATGCAGTTTTTACCGGTGCAGGTGTATCTACACGCCGTGCCGTGATCATGTTTCTTCTTTTTCTTGGAGCACAGTGCCTTGGAAGGACGTATGATTTATTGAGTGCTCTGTCAGCAGCTGTTTTTTTACTTCTTTTTGATTATCCCATTTTATTATTCTCATCTGGATTTCAGATGTCAGTTTCTGCTGTGGCAGCGATCGGTGGATTTTATCCGATTCTGAAAAAGCATTACGGATCATATATCTCTTCCGGGGCGGCTATTCAGCTTTTTATGCTGCCGTGTGTTCTGTGGCATTCTTTTTCTTTTCCTCTTTACAGTGTGATGTTGAATAGTATGGTCATACCGCTGCTTCCGTTTGTTCTCGCCGGAGGCGGCAGTGCCTTGCTTTTTTCTTTTTTTTCGCTGAAAGCAGCTTCATATCCGGCAGCGGCAGTGCATGGTGTGTTAAATTTATATTCCTGTCTGTGCCGCGTATCTCTGGAACTGCCTTTTTCTCAGATGATTTTTGGAAGACCGAAACTGTGGTCGATTCTTCTATATTATGTGATCCTGTCTGCGGGGGCTGTGTGGCTGCTTCAGAAAAAACAAAAGAAAGTCTGTTATCTGGTCTTTGTTTTCATGGCGATTTTCTTTTTGAAGCGGACGGAGCCGAAGGCGTTTTCTGTGACCTTTCTGGATGTCGGACAGGGGGATGGGATTGTGCTAAGGGATGATACCGGTGTGACCATGTTGTGTGACGGCGGGAGCAGCAGTGTCTCGAACGTTGGAAAATACAGAATTCTTCCGTATTTGCGGTATCATGGGATTGACCGGTTGGATTATGTGTTTTTAAGTCACATGGATATGGATCATATCAATGGAGTAAGGGAACTGCTGGAGCGTCAAACATGCAGTATTAAAATAAAAAATCTGGTATTGCCAGCCATCAAAAATCCGGATGAGACGTACCTTGAGATTGAAAGACTGGCAGCAGGGCAGAAGATCGCCGTGCACAAAATGCGGGAGGGTGACTGTATCTGTACCCGGTCGATGATGCTTACCTGTCTTGCCCCGAAAGCTGGGGATACTTCCAAAAATAAAAACGAGACATCCATGGTGCTGCATGTAAAATACAAATCTTTTGATGTGATGCTGATGGGGGATCTGGAAAAAGAAGGGGAAAAGGATCTGATCAGAAGAAAAAAACTGCCGCAGCTTCTGGAAGGAGGAAATAAAATCGAAGTTTTAAAGGCAGGACATCATGGTTCCAAAGGAGCCACCTCAGAAGAACTGCTGGATATCCTGAAACCACAGATGGCGGTTTTGTCTTATGGAAAAGGAAATCGCTACGGGCATCCGGCACCGGAAACCATAGAACGGTTAGAAAAGGCGAACTGCCCGGCCGTTTCTACGGAAAAGTGTGGTGAAATAACATTTTTTTGCCTTAAAAATGAAAAAATTCTTGTTAGATATGGAAAAAACGTGATAAAATAATTAGAAAGGGGGCGATTGCCATGACGATTCGAGAGATGGCAGAGCAAAGAGAAGTGGCTTATTTCAGCCCGTATGCATCCCTCAGCAGCAAGTCCAGGGGACGCGACCGGGAAGAGCCGCCATGCGATATCCGTCCGGTCTATCAAAGAGACCGGGATCGTATTTTACATTCTAAAGCATTTCGCAGACTGAAGCATAAGACACAGGTTTTTCTGCTGCCGCAGGGAGATCACTACCGCACCAGGCTGACCCACACGCTTGAGGTAGCACAAACGGCGAGGACGATCGCAAGAGCCCTGCGGATGAATGAAGATCTGGCGGAGGCGATTGCACTTGGGCATGACCTTGGGCATACACCGTTCGGCCATGCAGGCGAGCAGGCGTTAAATGAGATCTGCCCGTTTGGTTTTGCTCATTTTGAACAGAGTGTCCGCGTTGTAGAACTTCTTGAGAAGAACGGAAAAGGTCTGAATCTGACCTGGGAAGTCCGTGACGGGATCCGAAATCACAGAACGTCCGGTCATCCTTCCACGCTGGAAGGAAAGATCGTACGGCTTTCAGATAAAATCGCATACATCAATCACGACATTGATGATGCATTGCGTGCCGGGATTTTAAAAGAAGCAGATGTTCCGGCAGAATACCGGGAAGTTTTGGGTGATACGATCCGGGAACGTTTAAATGCTCTGATCCACGATATTGTGATCCACAGTCAGGGCAAAGATGACATTGTCATGTCACCGGAGATGGAAAAAGCGATGCGGGGAATGCGGAACTTTCTGTTTGAGAATGTGTATCACAATCCGCTGGCAAAAAGAGAAGAAAAAAAGGTCCGGCATCTTTTACAGGAACTTTATCAGTACTATATCGAGCATCCTCTGGAACTGTCAGAGGAATATTTAAACCTGATGGATGCGGGGCAGGAGAAAGAGCGGGTTGTCTGTGATTACATAGCAGGGATGACCGATCAGTATGCCATGCAGGCGTTTGCAGACCTTTATATTCCGAAGGCATGGCCGGTAAAATGAATAAGCAGGAAATAAGGAGATAGGTATGTATTATCCGGAAGAACTGGTCGAAGAGATCAGAGAGAGAAACGATATTGTCGAAGTGATCGGCACTTATGTCAAGCTTCAGAAAAAAGGAAGCTCTTATTTTGGACTTTGTCCATTTCATAATGAAAAATCCCCATCTTTTTCGGTAAGTCCGGACAAACAGATGTACTACTGTTTCGGATGTGGAGCAGGCGGCAATGTATTTACGTTCATTATGGAATATGAGAATTACAGTTTTCCGGAGGCACTGAAATACCTGGCAGACCGGGTCGGGATCAAGCTTCCGGAGCGGGAATATTCAGAGGAAGAAAAAAGACAGCAGGATCTCCGCATGCAGGTGCTGGAAATAAACAAGATGGCAGCCAACTATTTTTATTATCAGCTTCGTACGGAGAGCGGGGCTCAGGCTATGCAGTACCTGAAAAGCAGACAGCTGGATGATGAGACGATCAAACGGTTTGCACTTGGATATTCCAGTAAATACAGCAGCAATCTATATCAGTATTTTAAAAGCAAAAAAATATCCGATGAATTATTAAAAGAATCCGGGCTGTTTAATGTGGATGAAAAAAATGGCATGTACGATAAATTCTGGAATCGTGTCATCTTTCCGATTCTGGATGTCAACAACCGTGTGATCGGTTTCGGAGGCCGTGTGATGGGAGACGGCAAGCCTAAATATTTAAATTCGCCGGAGACGATCGTTTTCGATAAAAGTCGCAATCTGTACGGACTGAACATTGCAAGAGCAGCAAGGAAAAAGTATCTGCTGGTCTGTGAAGGATATATGGATGTGATCTCCATGCATCAGGCGGGATTTTCAAATGCAGTGGCATCGCTTGGAACGGCTCTGACGGAGAAGCATGCCACACTTCTGAAACGTTATACGGACGAAGTAATCCTGACGTACGACAGTGACGATGCCGGTGTGCGTGCCGCACTGAGGGCGATACCGATCGTAAAACGTGCAGGACTCAGGGCAAGAGTGCTGCATATGAATCCTTATAAAGACCCGGATGAATTTATCAAAACCCTTGGGGCAGAGAAGTTTCAGGAACGCATTGATCAGGCGGAAAACAGTTTTATGTTTGAAATTTCCGTGTTGGAGAGAAATTATGACATGAAAGACCCGGAAGGAAAAACTTCTTTTTTCCAGGCGGTATCGGAAAAACTGATGGAGTTTGAGCAGGAGCTGGAACGTGAAAATTATATTCAGGCAGTCGCAGAGAAATATCACATCGGATTTGACAATTTAAGAAAAATGGTGAATCGCAGTGCGATGCGTGCAATCGGAAGGGAAGTACCGAAAAGTACTGTGGACCGAGAACGAAAAGAAATCCGGAAAAAAAGTCAGGATGACGGCATGAAACAGTCACAGAGACTGATGTTGACCTGGCTGATTGATAAAAAAGGATTGTATGCAAAAGTAAAACCATACCTGGATGCGGATGATTTCACAGAAGATCTTTATCATCAGGCGGCACAGCTTTTGTTTGAACAGCTTGAAAAGAGCGAGCTGAATCCGGCAAGGATCATCAATCATTTTGAAGATCCGGAAACACAGAAAGAAGTCGCATCGTTATTCCATACCAAGTTAAACCTGCAGTCGCAGGCGGAATTTGACAAAGCATTGAATGAAACACTGCGAAAGATTATCAACAACAGCATTGAATTTCGAACGAAAAACATGAATCCGGCAGATATTGCGGGATTGCAGAAAATCTTACTGGACAGAAAGAAAGTTCAGGATATGCCGAAGATCACATATCAGATGTGAGATGAATCCTGCATCCGCAGGCGGCAGCAGCAAGATGGCACAGGCATCAGATGGGAGCATAGTCAGCTGTATATTTTCCGGTATTGGGGAAAAAATATAGGAAAGATACGGCACTTGAAAGAAGGTGGATCAGATGGAGGAACACAGCAAAGAATTTTTGGAGAAATTAAAAGGACTGCTTGCATTTGCAAAAGAACATAAAAATGCACTGGAACATCAGGAGATCGTAGATTATTTTAAAGGAATTCCGTTTAGCGAGACACAGAGCGAAAAAATCCTGGACTATCTGGATGAGCATGGCGTGGATGTTCTCAGGCAGAAAGATGCAGATGCCCTGGAAGATCTGGAAGAGGAAGAAGAAGTCGATGTTTCGGAAGCGGTACTGGAAGTTCCGGAAGGGATCAGTACCGATGATCCGGTACGGATGTATTTAAAAGAGATCGGCAAGATCCCGCTGCTTACCGCAGATGAAGAGATTGAGCTGGCAAAGCGGATGGAAAAGGGAGATCCGGAAGCCAAAAGAAGACTTGCCGAGTCCAATCTTCGTCTGGTAGTAAGCATTGCAAAACGTTATACCGGACGCGGAATGCAGTTTCTGGATCTGATCCAGGAGGGAAACTTAGGTCTGATCAAGGCTGTTGAGAAATTTGACTATAAAAAAGGTTATAAATTCAGTACCTATGCGACCTGGTGGATCCGTCAGGCGATTACCAGGGCGATCGCAGATCAGGCGAGAACGATCCGGATTCCGGTGCACATGGTAGAGACGATCAACCGCACGATCCGCACGTCCAGACAGCTCACACAGTCGCTTGGCCGTGAACCAAGTGCGGCAGAGATTGCGGAAGTGATGAAGATGCCGGTGCAGCGTGTGGAAGAGATTCTCAAGATCGCCATGGACCCGATCTCGCTGGAAACGCCGGTCGGGGAAGAGGATGACACACATCTTGGCGATTTTATCAAAGACAACAAAAGCGAAGTGCCGGCCGATGCTGCAGCGTACACGCTTTTGCAGGAGCAGCTGGATGAAGTCATGCAGACGCTGACAGACCGGGAAAAGAAAGTACTGGCTCTGAGGTTTGGGCTGGAAGATGGAAGAAGCCGGACACTTGAGGAAGTCGGAAAAGAGTTCCATGTCACAAGGGAACGCATCCGGCAGATCGAGGCGAAGGCTTTGCGGAAACTGCGGCATCCGAGCCGCAGCCGGAAATTAAAAGATTATCTTGATTAAGGAGAATAGATATGCAGTTATCAGACAGACTGCAGGCGGTTGCTTCCATGGTAACAGAAAACAGCCGTCTGGCAGACGTGGGAACAGACCACGGATACATACCGATTTATTTATGTGAGATGGGAAAGATCCCGTCAGCGATTGCCATGGATGTAAAAAAAGGACCGCTTCTGCGGGCTAAGATGAATATTGAGCGTTACCATATGCAGGAGAAGATCAGGACACGTTTATCTGACGGCGTTTTGAAATTAAATCCGGACGAGGCGGACAGCGTGGTGATTGCGGGCATGGGTGGAACACTCGTCATGAAAATTTTAGAAGAAGGCAAAAAAGTACTGGTGGACGTAAAAGAGCTGGTTTTGCAGCCGCAGTCTGACATTGATAAGGTGCGAAAATATCTGTATGAAAATGACTACGTGATCACAGCAGAAAAGATGGTATGCGAGGAAGAAAAATACTATCCGATGATGCATGTGCAGCACGGACATATGGAAGAACTTGCAGACATAGAATGGAAATATGGAGCTTTTTTATTAAAAGAAAAGAATCCGGTTCTTGGCTCTTTTCTGAAAAAAGAAGAGACCACGCTGACTGGTGTGCTTCAGAATTTAAGGAAGCAGCCCGAAGAGAGGGTGAAAGAGCGTATTTTGGAAATAGAGGTGTTGCTTGCCCTGAACCGGAAAGCACAGAAATGGATGAAAACAGAAGAGGAGTGTGAGAAGGCATGATCTGCCGGGAGCTGATTGAATTACTGGAGAAAAAATATCCGCCATCCATCGCAGAATCCTGGGATAATCCGGGACTGCAGGTGGGAAGCTATGAGAAAGAGATCGAGAGCATTTATATCGCACTGGATGCGACCGGAGAAGTGATCCGCCATGCCATCGATGCAAAAGCAGATCTGCTGCTGACGCATCATCCGATGCTGATGCATGGACTGAAAAAAATAAATGACGGTGATTTTTACGGACAGCGTGTGCTGGAACTGATAAAGCATGACATCGCTTATTATGCAATGCATACCAATTATGACATCGTGGAGATGGCACCGTTAGCAGCCAGGATGCTTGCGTTGAAGGATGCACAGATCATGGAGAAAACCTGTGTGCTTCCGGATGGACGTGAAGGCGGTTTTGGTATGGCAGGCGAACTGCCAAAAGAGATGACACTGCTTCAGTGTGCAGAGTATGTAAAAGATGTTTTTCAGATACCGGATGTGAAGATTTTCGGAAATCCGGAAACAGTTCTGAACCGTGCGGCGGTTCTTCCGGGCTCCGGGAAGAGTATGACGGCAGATGCCCTCCGAAATGGGGCAGAAGTTTATATCACCGGAGATTTTGGCCATCACGATGGGATTGATGCTGTAGACCAGGGACTGAATGTGATCGATGCCGGTCATTATGGCATTGAACATATTTTTATCGGACAGATGGCAGAAGAATTAAAGGAGCGTTTTCCTGAAATGGAAATCTGTACAGAGCCGATCCGACATCCGTTTTTGATGGTGTAGATAAGTTTTCGGAGAATTTCAAGTCACAGAACGGAATCTTCCGGTATCGATGACAATGTGATCTGTAAAAATGATCAGGAGGTGGTTTGATGATGGAGAAAGAATATATTCAGGTTTCTTTTGAAAATGGAAACATAGAAAGGAAAAGCTATCCGGCGGGTATACGGCTGCTTGATCTTGCAAAGGAATATCAGAAGGAGGATGATATTGTTCTTGCAAAGGTCAACGGGCGGCTGCGGGAACTGTACCTGCAATTAACGGAGGACTGCCGCATTTCTTTTATCACAACAAGGCAGCAGGAAGGGATGGCGGCCTACAGGCGGAGTATGACGCTGCTTTTGCTGAAGGCACTCTACCATCAGGCAGGGCATGAACACATCCGCAGAGTTGGGATCCATTTTTCCGTCAGCAGCGGATATTACTGTACGGTCGACGGTGATGTGACACTGGATCAGGATTTTCTTGATAAAGTGGAAGCCAGAATGAGGGAACTGGTTGCCCAGAAAGTGCCGATCGACAAAAAAACGATCGGTACGGACGATGCGATCGCATTGTTCTCGCAGTACGGGATGAAAGACAAAGAAAAATTGTTTCATTACCGCCGGGCTTCCAAAGTCAATATCTATGATATGGGCGGTTTCGAAGATTATTATTATGGCTACATGATTCCGGACACTTCTTATCTGGGAGCGTTTTCCCTGCATTTGTATGAGGACGGATTTGTACTTCAGATGCCACAGCGGAAAGATCCGAAGACGGTTCCGGCCTTTGAGCCGGAGAACAAAATGTTCCGTGTTCGAAAAGAATCGCTCAAATGGGGAGAGATGCTCGAAATTCCTACCGTAGGATTACTGAATGATTATATTGTGCACCATGGCATCCATGACCTGATCCTGATCCAGGAGGCACTTCAGGAAAAGAAAATTGCGGAGATTGCCGGAAAGATCGCCGAAAATCCAGATAAAAAGATCATTATGATCGCCGGTCCGTCTTCTTCCGGAAAGACGACCTTTTCTCATCGGCTTTCGATCCAGCTTTCCGCACACGGACTGAGACCGCATCCGATCCCGGTGGATAACTATTTTGTAAACCGGGAAGACACACCGGTGGATGAAGATGGGAAACCAAACTACGAATGTCTGGAAGCCATCGATGTTCAGCAGTTTAACGATGACATGAATGCACTGCTTGCAGGAAAGAGCGTGCATCTGCCTGTTTTTGATTTTGTGAGCGGCAAACGCATGTACAGTGAAAAAGAGACAAAACTTGGAAAAGAGGATATTCTGGTGATCGAAGGCATTCACTGCCTGAATGATCAGTTGTCCTTTGCACTGCCAAAAGAAAATAAATTCAAGATTTATGTCAGTGCCCTGACGCAGCTCAACGTCGATGAACATAACCGTGTTCCGACTACAGACGGAAGACTGCTTCGAAGGATTGTACGCGATGCCAGGACGCGGGGAACGACGGCAAAAGCAACGATCAGCATGTGGCCGTCGGTGCGAAGAGGAGAAGAGTCCTATATTTTTCCTTATCAGGAGCAGGCAGATGTGATGTTCAATTCAGCACTGATCTATGAACTGGCTGTTCTGAAGATGTATGCAGAGCCGCTTTTGTTTGGCATCGGAAGAGAGGAACCGGAATACCAGGAAGCGAAACGCCTCTTAAAATTTTTGGACTATTTTGTGGGAATCCCAAGCGAGAGCGTGCCGATGAATTCTATCTTAAGAGAGTTTATCGGGGGCGGATGTTTTCAGATATAACAAAAACCATGGAAGTGACAAATATTGTCTTTTCCATGGCTTTTCTTTTTCTCTTACATCAGTCAAAAAAGTTCTCGATCCTTTTTTTCTTGTCAAACAGATCGTTGTACTGGAGGATCTGATACTTTCTGAGGGATTCATAATAAGGGGAGGATTCATCTTTTAAGGAATAATAGCTGCCATCCTCACCGAAATAACCGTTTGTTGTCAGCACCGGGATCTGTTTATGTATATCTAAAAGGAACTGATTGAACGGAGAGAGTTTCATGCCGGTGCTCTCAAGCATCAGAGTCGAGAGGTAATTCATACTGATGTTTACATTTTCCTGTTCTTCGATATCGTAGTTTGCCCAGATCAGAAACGGAGTCTTATAGAGATTCATATTTTCTTCTGCACTGAGTTTTTCGACATTTTTTCCGAGGATCTTGCTGTAAACTTCATTGGAAAGTCCGGGTTCGTGATCACCGAAAAAGACGATTACGGTCGGATCTTTCTGCTTGCTGAAATACTCGATCAGAGATTTCAGGGCAGTGTCGGAATGATGGATCAGGTTCAGGTAACGTTTCAGTTCCGGATCATCACATTTTTCTTCGATGGAGATCGGCATATCCAGATTGTCAAAATCCTGGTCATAGCCGCTGTGATTCTGCATGGTGACATTGAACAGATAAAACGGGGCATTGCTCTTCTTTTTTGCCTGTTCATACTGATCGATGATCACCTGGAAATCAGCTGCGTCGGATACAAAGTTGCGAATCTTATCCGAAGCGGAGACATCCAGATCTTTTAAACTGATGAAATCCGAAAATCCGAGGTTTGGATAAACATGGTCGCGGTTGTAACCGTTTGCACGGAATGGATGGAATGCCAGCATACCCTGATAATCTTGGTTTCCAAGATGTGTGGTCAGACCCGGCAGAAGACTTTTGATGTAAAGCTGATAAGGTGTTGCAGATGCCGGCACAAAAGCTTTGGACAGTCCTGTCAGAAACTCAAATTCCGTGTTTGCCGTCTGCCCTCCGAATACGGATACATAGGAGAACCCTTTTACAGTGTTTTTTGTAAGACTGTGGTAAAATGGCATTACATCTTCGCTGGTCCTGAAATCACCGACGGCCTGCAGATCGGCAAAAGCTTCGTCCATAATGGCGATGACATTTGGTGTTTTTGCATTGCCGGAAGAGGTTTCACTGCGATACGGGGCGGCTATCTCTTCAGCAGCGTTTGCAGAATATCCATCCGGTTTATGAATTATCATCAACTGGATACTTCGCATAAAAGTCAGGACGCATCCGTTTTTGCGGTAGGATTTGATCGGACGGAACGTATTGACAGTGACATGCATCGGTGTCACAGTCATAACCGGCGTATAGATCATGATCCAGAAGGAAGCAAAACAGATGGCGGCACTTCCTAGGATGGCAGAGATCCTTTTTTTGCCTTTTGGAAGTCGGAGACGTTTTACACGAAACAGCAGAATACACCAGGTGATCAGACCAAGCAGTGTGATCGTGCGGGTCAGATCAAGCGAATATTTATAATTGCCGACCACATTCATCGCAGTTCCCATGATCGTCAGGTCCGAAGCCAGGATCGGGATTCCGCGAAACGTTGTTGTGAAATAATTCGTCAGTGAAAATATAATGCTGAAAATACACAGAAAACATCCGGAGAACCGCATACTTCCGGTCAGGGCAAACAGAAATCCCATCACGATATAAAATAAAAATGCGGTTACACCGAAACGAAGCAGGCAAGACGGACGGATAGAATAGAAAATCAGTCCGGGCCCCGCCGGGTTTGCGTATTCCAGGAACAACAGTGCCACAAGAGGCGTAAGGAAAAAGACAGTCAGAGCTATCCGTTCTTCCTTTGATAAATTTTGAAATACCGACTCTTTGTTGGCGGAATCGGTTGCTTTGGTTGATTTTTTCATATTGATACACTTCCTTTATCACAATCGCATCATAATACAATGAGCTATTATAGCAAAATGGAAGTTGACAGTCAATCTGAGAAATGTTAAGATATTCTTATGTTTGCGAGTAGGATAAATGATCGCGGCTGGCAAAACGAAAGGTGTCAGACGAGGAAAGTCCGGGCTTCACAGGGCAGGATGCCGGATAACGTCCGGCGGAGGCGACTCCAGGGACAGTGCAACAGAAATATACCGCCGGCCATAAGCCGGTAAGGGTGGAAGGGCAGTGTAAGAGACTACCGCCCTGCTGGTAACAGCGGGGGCACATGTAAACCCCATTCGAAGCAAGACCGAGCAGAGACATATGGCGGCCCGTCAGTTTCAGGTTGGTTGCTTGAGCCATGCGGCAACGCATGGCCTAGATAGATGATCATTCACGACATAACCCGGCTTATCGTTCTGCTCGCAGAAAAAACAAGCACAGTGATTTTTTCACTGTGCTTGTTTTTTGTTCTTTTATTAGATGTTAAGGTTAAAGGATGTCATATGGCATCTTTTTATTTATGTTTGGCTTTTGAAGCGTGATACTTTTCGTCGCAGTATCTGCAGCGGTAAATTTCCTTTTCTTCATTGGAAAGGACAAAGACCTGATCCAGTCCGTGCTCGATCGATGTGATGCAGCGAGGATTCTTGCATTTGATCACATTGACGATCTGTTTTGGAAGGTGCAGCTTTTTCTTGTCTACGATCTCACCGTTTTTGATGATGTTGACGGTGATATTGTGGTCGATAAAACCAAGGATATCAAGATCCAGCATGTCAACCGGACATTCTACTTTGATGATATCTTTTTTGCCCATTTTGTTGCTGCGGGCATTTTTGATGATGGCAACACAGCAGTCCAGCTGATCCAGTTTCAGATAATGGTAGATGGACATGCTCTTTCCTGCTTCGATGTGGTCGAGAACCACACCTTCGTTTAACTGACCTACATTTAACATACTTTCACCTCCAGAAGTGTAAGAATCAAAGCCATACGTGCATAGACAGCATACTGAGCCTGCTTGAAGTAAGCAGCTCTCGGGTCATCGTCAACTTCAACTGCGATCTCATTGACACGAGGGAGCGGATGCATAACGATCATATCCTGCGGTGCAAGTTCCATTTTCTTTTTGTCAAGAATATAGAAATCCTTCATGCGGACATAATCCTCTTCATTGAAGAAACGTTCTTTCTGTACACGGGTCATATAAAGGACATCCAGCT
>OGZL01000918.1_pt1 | contig 23211 bp, 22 predicted proteins | sample 1576761 | NCBI WGS metagenome assembly OGZL01 (sample SAMEA3541595, study PRJEB24748) | human gut metagenome | biome: human gut; feature: human-associated habitat; material: faeces | place: China | collected 2012
GCAGCGCGACCGGAGCCTGCGCAAGGAGCCGCGGCAGCGCGGACGGAACTCGCGCAAGGAACCGCTGCTTTAATTGTGCGGTGTTGCCGTAAGTCTGCCGTCAGAAAAGGACAAAAAAGCGCGGACGGAAGCTGTAAAAAGTAACAGAACTGTAACCTCGCTTTGTGTCGAAAGGTGGTATACTTATATCTTAGCAGCATATATTATAAAAAGGATAGGAAGGATGACAAAAATGGCATATGAATCGGCGCGGCAGGCGCCGCGCAGCCCGCATAGAAGAAGGCGCAGACGCAGACGGCGCAACAGTCACTACGGTGTGCTGTTTGCCCTGATCATTCTGATCATTGCGGTCATTTTCTTCGGTGTGCGGGCGGTCCGCTCGATTGTCGGAAACGTGGTCAGCAGCAACAACGTGCTGGTGTATCAGGTGGGAAACACGAATGCATATAAGAACGGCAAGACGATACAGGTTGACGCTGCGCCCTACCGTGACAGTCAGGGCAACGGCATGGCGTCCATCAGCTCGCTGTGCGATAACCTCGGATTGGAGCTGAACTGGGACGAGAATGCCAAATCCGGCACGATCACGCTCAAAAAGACCGTGCTGACAATCAAGCTCAGTGATACAAACCTGCAGGTCGGTGACGCGACCGAGACCTTTGCCTCCGCACCAGTGGAGAAGAACGGCGTGGTTTATGCGCCGGTCAAGGATATCTGTCAGGCACTTTCGTGGCAGACCGGCGAGGTTGCCGCCGAAAACGGCGATCTGATCATCATCAGTCAGGCGAAAAAGGCGCTGACCGATAAGAAGATCGGTGAAATTACGGATGATGCGCTCAAGGTGCTCGGCCCGGCCGAGGGACAGGTGATGAGCGGCAGCATCGTCATGCGAACCGGCTCGGATCAGCTGCTCTATGAAGGCAGCACCAAGCACATGGTGGAAGAAGGCAAAAAGCTGGGTGCAGGTGTGCTCGATCAGGACGGCACGGCGTATATCCCGCTCAAGGCCGCGATGACCGCGCTCGGCGGCAAGGCGGAGGACGATGGCAAGGGCGCATGGAATGTCACCTGCGGCGAATCCACCGCGACCGTGGATGCGGATGACGGCAAGACCAAGGTGGACGGCAAGCGTGCCTCCGGCAATGGCTTCTCCACCTACACGGATCAGGACAAGAACCGTTTTTACGTTTCTCCGCAGGTGCTTGCGGCGATCCTTGGCAAGACGTATACCGATCTCGGTGACGGCGTATTCTCGTTCACCGGCGTAACGCTTGACGGCTTTGACAGCCAGAAGGCATACCTCAAGAACATGAAGGATAAGCTGGGCGATGCCGTGGACGGCGATATTCCGGAGGCCGATGTCTATATCGCGCTGACGTTTGACGACGGTCCGACCGGCAAGAAGGACGGCTATCCGAACGGCCTGACCAACTATCTGCTGGACGGCCTCAAGCAGCGCGGCGCAGTTGCTACGTTTTTGATGGTCGGCGAGCGTGTCTCCGAGGTATCGGATGTGCTGCCGCGCATGGTAAACGAAGGCCATGAGCTGGGCAACCACACCATGAATCATCCGATGTGCCACCTGACCGGCCTCGGCACGGATGACATCCGCAGCCAGATTGACGATGCGACCAATGCAATCAAGGATATTGCGGGGCAGGCACCGCAGGTGCTGCGTCCGGTAGGCGGCGGCGTCAACTCGGATGTCAAGGCGGTAGCCGCAGAGCTTGGCTATCCGATCATCAACTGGAGCGTGGACACCGAGGACTGGAAGTACCGCGATGCCGATCATGTAAAGAAGGTCATCGTGGAGCAGGCGCAGGACGGCGATGTTGTCCTGATGCATGACCTGTATGAGACTTCGGTTCGGGGTGCGCTGGCAGCGATCGACGAGCTGCAGAGCCGCACGGATAAGACCTACGCGTTTGTAACGGTCTCTCAGCTTGCCGCAATTCACGGCATCACGCTGGAGCCGGGCGTTGTCTACAACGGCCTGACGGATGAAGTCGCGCAGCAGATCGCGGACGGCAGCTATTCGCCGACGGAGTTTACCTAAACTATATGAAAAAACCCGAATCGTTTGACTCGGGTTTTTTGTTGGTATAAATAAATTAAATTGTAGGGCGGGATGACCTCATCCCGCCGTTGTAAATCATCTGCATGTCGTTATATACGGCATATCGCGTTATTGTTCGGAATTCTCTGCCATACGATATCCCACGCCGACCTCGGTAAACAGATACTCCGGTTCGGCAGGATTTTTTTCGATCTTGCGGCGGATATTTGCCATATTGACGCGCAGGATCTGGTTGTCACCGCCGGCTCGCGGTCCCCAAAGCTCCTTGATGATGTAATCGTAGGTAAGCACCTTGCCGGCAAACTTGCCGAGCAGCGCAACGATACGGAACTCGCTGAGCGTGAGGTGGACATTCTCGCCGCGGACGAGTACCTGATGCTTGTTATAGTCGATGGTCATTTCACCGACCGTGTAGGTGCCCTCGCGGGCGATTTCGCTGTTCGCCGAGGTGGTTCTCGTGTGGCGGATGGCGGTGCGCACGCGTGCGAGCAGCTCGGCGGTGCCGAACGGCTTGGTCAGGTAGTCGTCCGCGCCGAGATCGAGCGCCTGCACCTTATCGTGCTCATGCGAGCGGGCGGAAACCACCACCACCGGCAGGCTCGACCACGAGCGCAGCTCGCGCAGGACGTCAATGCCGTCCATGTCCGGCAGACCGAGATCGAGGATGACCAGATCCGGACAGTGCGAGGAGATCATGGTCTTCGCCTCGCTGCCCGAGCGGGCCAGCAGCGTTTCGTAGTCGTTGGAGTTCAAAATAGTGGAGATAAAGTGCGCAATGCTCTTTTCGTCCTCCACGATGAGTATTTTTTCTCGAATGTTCATTGCAGTTCCGGCTCCTTTTCTATCATCGGCAGACAGAAGATAAATTCCGCACCGCCGTCCTTATTTTGTGCGTGCATTGTGCCGCCGTGTGCGCGGACAATGGCGTTGCATACAGAAAGTCCCAGCCCCATATTGCGCTTGCCGTCTCCGGTGGGCGTGTCGCTGTGGCGCAGCGTTCCGCTGAACAGCACGGGCAGCAGCTTGGGCGGGATGCCGCCGCCGTTGTCCTGCACAGCAAAGACAGCGTTTTCGCCATCCTGATGCACAGAGAGCGCAATATGGGTGGTGTTTTTGCCGTGCCGAACGGCGTTTTCAAGCAGATTGGTCATGACCTGCTCAATGAGGATCGCATCCATCGGCACGATGAGCAGCTCATCCGGCACAGCCACCGATATCTTGACGTCGGGATAGTGCTTGCGGAATTTGCGGGCGACCTCGCCGAGCACCTCCTCGGCGGCCTCAGGCTGCTTGGTGATCCGGGTGTCCTCGCCCATGCGGGTGATGGACAGCAGGTTTTCCACCACGCGGACCAGCCACTGCGCGTCATCGCGCACATCCTCGAGCAGCTGATGCTGCTGTTCGAGAGACAGGTCGGGCGTTTCCAGAATGGCCGAGGTTGAACCAATGATGGAGGTCAGCGGCGTGCGGATGTCGTGCGAGACCGAGCGGAGCAGGTTGGCACGCATTTTCTCGCGCTCGCTCTCCATGCGGAACTGCTCCTGCTGCTTGATCTTGGTGGTCATCGTGCAGGTGATGAGCGATACGCACAGCATGACGAAAAACGTCAGCGGATAGCCGGTCATCGTGAAGTTAAATTCCCAGTAGGGGAAGGTGAAGATGTAGTTGATGCCGATAACGCTCAGGAATGCGGCAAGCGTGCCGAACAGGTATCCGTTCGTGAAGCGCGAGGTGAGCAGCACCGCGAGAACGAATACCGGAGAGGCGAAGCCGTCGCTGATGTCCGAGCGGCGCAGCAAGGTGCAGAGCACCAGTGCACAGATAAATATCGCCGCGAAAATAAGGAAATCCCGCAGCGTAAACGAGAATAAACGCGGTTTGCCGTCCTGTCGTTTCATGTCGAATCCTCCAAGTGCATAGATGTACAAGTTAATTATAGCAGATAATCTGTTAATGTGCTGCTAAAACTTACCGAGCAGATAATTATGCAGCAAAGATATGATCCATTCGGTAAGTTATCATGCAGGGCGGGGCCCCGCCCTGCAATGAAACGACAAAATCCCGCCGAATGTTGTACAGAACAAATATTCGGGTGACAACAACCTCTATCCGTGTTATAATAATCCATTATAGGGTAATATAGAATCAGAATCACTGCAATAATGGAGGAAACAGCTTGCTTTGGAGAGCTTTGATGAGCGGCGATATCCGCTCCGCATTTATCACACTGGCGCTTTCGCTGCCCGCGATCGTGCTGTGCCTGTCCATCCACGAGACTGCGCACGGCGGTGCTGCCTATCTGCTCGGCGACCGTACCGCGCGTGATTCCGGCCGCGTAACGCTGTCGCCGATGGCGCATATCGACCCGATCGGCTTCCTGTGCCTGCTGCTGTTCGGCTTCGGCTGGGCGCGTCCGGTGCCGGTCAATATCGCCAATTTCAGGAACAGACGCTGGGGCATGGCGCTGACTGCGCTTGCCGGTCCGGTATCCAACTTTATCACCGCCTTTATCGCGTACTGCCTGTATTTTGTGGTGCGCATGAACATGACGAATACGTTCCTGTGGTCGCTGTCGCAGTTCCTGCTCATCGTTGCGAGCATGTCGGTCGGTCTGGGTGTGTTCAATCTCGTTCCGGTGCACCCGCTGGACGGCTCGCGCGTCGTTGACGCATTTATGCCGTTTTCGTGGTCGCTCAAGCTGCAGAAGTACCAGAATATCATCTTTTTCGTGTTTATCGTGGCGCTCTGGTTCGGCTGGCTGGACGGCATTATGGACTGGGTCGGCAACGGCGTTCTCATGCTGGCGGTAAACTTCGTCAGCCTGTTTCTGTAAGCTATGGATTTTCATTTAGACAACTTTGACGGGCCGCTTGACCTGCTGCTGCACCTGATTTCCAAAAACAAGGTGAGCATTTACGATATCCCCATCGCGGAAATCCTTGAGCAGTACATGGCGGTTCTGCACGAGGCCGAGCACATGGATCTGGACGTTGCCGGTGACTTCATCGCAATGGCGGCGCAGCTGGTGTACATCAAGTCCAGGATGCTGCTGCCGAAGCACGAGGAGGACGAGGCCGGGGAGGACCCGAGAGCGGGTCTGGTCGAAATGCTGCTCGAGTACCAGAGACTCAAGAGCGCGACCGCGTTTTTTGCGGAAAAGAACGAAAACGGCCGTGATATCTACGTCAAACCGCCCGAACGGCAGAATGATGCGCCGGTGGAGTATCACCACACGGTAAACGATCTCATCCGCGCGGCAAACAAAATGCTGCGCCGCACCAAGCGGAGACTGCCGCCGCCGGTGACCTCGTTTCAGGGCATTGTCGGGCGGGAGCCTGCACCGGTAGAGGGACGCGTCACCGCAATCCTCAAGCGCTTTCTGTACCGGATGCGCGTGCCGTTTATGCGGCTGTTCGACGACGCGAGAAACCGCTCGGAGATTGTGGCTACCTTTCTGGCTGTGCTGGAATTATCCAAGACCCGCCGCATCCGTTTGGAAGGGGACGGCGAGGAGATGGAGCTGATGCTGACAAATGACAACACAAAATAACGGCAGCATGACGGCGCTCGAGGCCGGACTGGAGGCTGTGCTGTTCGCGGCAGGCGATGCGGTTACCATTGAACGGCTGTCCGCGGCGCTTGAGGCCGCTCCGGCGGAGCTGCTGGACGCGGCGGCTGCACTTGAGAACCGCTACGACTTCGAGAACCGCGGCATCATGCTGCTGCGTATCGAGGACAAGCTGCAGCTGGCGTCCCGGCCGATGTACGGGCCGTATGTGCGCCGCGTGACCGAATCGCGCAGACCGCCTGCGCTGTCGCCTGCGGCGCTTGAGGTGCTGACCATCATCGCATACCGCCAGCCGGTAACGCGTGCGTTCATCGACCAGCTGAGAGGTGTCGATTCATCGAATACGGTGAGCAGTCTGGCGGAAAAAGGGCTCATCGAGGAGGCCGGGCGGCTGGACGTGCCCGGAAAGCCCATGCTGTTCCGCACGACCGACCAGTTCCTGCGCAGCTTTTCACTGGCAAGCATCGAGGACCTTCCGGCGCTGCCCGCGCTTGAAGAAAACGAGCAGATGGAGCTGAACATGGACGGCACGCTGCACGAGACGCCGCCCGGCGAGCAGCTGCGCTTCTTGAACGGCGAGCCTGTGCCGCCGGAAACGGAGTGACCGCCTATGGGAACGGTTTTACTCTGGATTTTAGGCATTCTGCTTGGAATTGTACTGCTGGCATTGGTGATTGTGCTGGTGCTACTGAACATTCGGGCAGGCATTGAAGCCGTCGGCGTGACCGGCGAGGTGAGCGTGGAGGCACGGTATGGGCCGGTTCGCATTCCGCTGTACCCAAGACCGCGCCACCTGAAAAAGAAAAAAGAGGAAACGGAAGCGGAGCAGAAGAAATCCGAGGAAAGCGAGAAGAAAAAGAGCGGCAAGTCCGGTCTCTCGCTGCCGAAGGACGGACTGGATGTCGGTGAGATCGCAGGCACGGTGCGCGATTTCCTCAGCGACCTGACCGACCGCCTGCGCATCAGCAGACTGCGGGCGCGCGTAGTTATCGGCACGGACGATGCGGCGCAGACCGGCATTCTGCTCGGGCAGACTGCGGCGCTCTGCGGAATCATTGTTCCGTTCCTGGAGAATACTTTTGATATGCAGGATTACCATGTCAGCGCGGACGCGGACTTCAATGCTGACCATACCGAGTGGGCATTTACCGTAAACTGCTCGATACGGCCGATCTCGCTCGTCAGAGTGCTGCTGCGGCATGGCAAGCCGATGTATAAGCTGTACAAGAAATATTTCAAATAATCATTTAAAACGTATAAAGGAAGGCGAAAATTATGAGTGAACATCATCCCATCAGCGATTTGATGACCGAAACCATGTCCAAAATCAAGGAAATGGTGGATGTTAATACCATTATCGGCAACCCGATCGTGGCGGCGGACGGCACGACCGTTATCCCGGTCTCCAAGGTGTCGTTCGGCTTCGGCGCAGGCGGCAGCGAGTTCGCGTCCAAGCACGCGGCAAGCGGGTCTCCGCTTGCGTTCGGCGGCGGCAGCGGCGCCGGTGTGACGGTTTCGCCAGTGTGCTTCCTTGTCATCGGCAAGGACGGCAGCGCCAACATCCTCGGCATCAACGCACAGGCGTCCGACACGATGGATCGTCTGGTCGAGATGATCCCGGGTGCGATCAACAAGGTGTCCAATTTCGTCAGCGGCTTCAAGGGCAAGACCGAGGACGCAGCCGAAGTGGCGGAAACCCTGTCCGGCGACGAATAAAACCGCGTTTTCCCGCAAAACCTACTCGCGTGAATGCTGAGTAGGTTTTGTTATGCGGGGAGTGGTGCAATGTGAAAAAGCTGTTTTGCGTGCTCGCGCTTTTGCTCGTTCTGCCGAGGGCAGGCGCGGTGAGCGCACGGGCGGCCGTCGTGATCGATGCAGACACAGGTGAAACGCTGTTCGAGCAGAACGCGGACAGCCGCCTGCCGATGGCGTCCACCACCAAGATCATGACCGCGCTCGTCGCGCTCGGCGAGGGTGACCTTGACCGCGTGTATACCGTAAAGCCGGAGTACGCGGCGGTCGAGGGCTCGTCCATGTACTTGCAGGCGGGCGAAAGGCTCTCTCTGCAGGATACGCTGTACGGACTCATGCTCGCGTCCGGCAACGATGCGGCGGTCGCCATCGCGGGAGAGTGCGGCGGCATGACCGCCTTTGTGGGCAAAATGAACGCCAAAGCGGCGGAACTCGGTCTGACGGACACGCATTTCGACAATCCGAACGGCCTGCCGTCCGACACGCACTACACCACTGCACATGAGTTGGCCAAGATCACCGCGGCGGCGCTCAAGGACCCGGTGTTCCGGCAGATCGTCTCGACAAAAAGCTGCACGGTCAGCGGGCACGCGCTGAGCAATCACAACCGTCTGCTGAGCATGTACGACGGTGCGATCGGCGTGAAAACCGGCTTTACGCGGGCGGCAGGGCGGTGTCTGGTCTCGGCGGCCGAGCGCAACGGGCGCACCATCATCGCGGTGACGCTCAATGACCCGAACGACTGGAACGACCACAGGGAGATGCTCGACGCCGGCTTCGCACAGTACAGCGAGGTCACGCTGCATACGGCAGGAGACACGATTGCAAACGCACGCGTGTTCGGCGGCGATACCGCGTCCGTGCCGCTCACAGCGAAAAATACCGTGACGGCATATCTACTGCCGGGTGAAAAGGAGAAACTGCAGCGCGTGCGCTACGGCGAAAAAATCTGCTATGCACCGGTCGTGAAGACGGCACAGGCGGGTTCGGTCGAGTATCGGCTCGGGGATTGCGTGCTGGCACGCGATACGCTGGTTTACGGCGGGGAATCGCTGCTTCCGGCGGAAGAAAAATCCTTCGTTGAACGCATTATGGAACGATTTAGAAATTGAGAATTGAAAATGGAGAATGGAGAATGACGCTATCCTTGCGCGAGTTCCATCCGCGCTGCGTCGGAATCGCCGCAGAGCGGCGTAATTAAATTCCGCCTGTAAGGCGACACATTCATTTTCCATTCTCAATTCTCCATTTTCCATTAAAACAATAGAACAACACGAAAGAGGTAATATAAATGGAAGAAAGACTGCAGAAATTACTGGCGCAAGCAGGTTTGTGCTCCCGCCGTGAGGCGGAGCGTTGGATCGACGACGGCCGCGTAACGGTAAACGGCAAAAAGGCTTCGGTCGGTGACAAGGCCGATCCGCGCCGTGACAAAATTTTCGTGGACGGCAAGCCTATCGGCGGTGCCGAGGAAAAGGTATACTTAATGCTGTACAAGCCGCGCGGCTATGTCACGACGATGAAGGACGAGCACGGCCGCAAGACGGTTGCCGATCTGGTACGCGGCTGCGGTGCGCGTGTCGTGCCGGTCGGCCGTCTGGACTACAACTCCGAGGGTCTGCTGCTGCTGACCAACGACGGCGATCTGCTCAACGCGCTGACCCATCCGCGCCACGAGGTGGAAAAGCACTATGAGGTGCGCGTACGCGGCAATCTTGACAACATTTCCAAGCTGGCAGAGCCGATGGAGATTGACGGCTACAGCATCCGTCCGGCAACGGTTGTTACCATTGACCGTGACGAAATCAGCGCGAAGCTGCGCCTGACCATCCACGAGGGCCGCAACCGCCAGATTCGCAAAATGTGCGAGAAGTGCGGTCTGGAGGTTCGCCGCCTCAAGCGTGTGGCAATGGGTACGATGCCGCTTGATCCGCACCTCAAGAGCGGCGCATGGCGCGAGCTGACGAATGACGAGATTGCGTATCTGCAGGACATCGCTGCCGATGTGCAGGAGAACCTCTGATCTTCTAAGGAAATCCCTGCCTTTTTGCAATTTGCACCCATATGCTCTTGCATTTTTTTGCAGGTTCACTTACAATAGTATCGTGCAAATGCAGGAATGTATGCAGAGAATGCAATGCAGGAGAGAGTATAATGAATGACCTGATCACAAAAATTCAAAGCGAGCTGCCCGGCTTTTCCAAGGGTCAGAAGCAGATCGCGCGTTTTATCTTAGAGCACTACGACAAGGCCGCGTTCATGACCGCGAGCCGTCTGGGTGTGACTGTCGGCGTGAGTGAAAGCACGGTCGTGCGCTTTGCGACCGAGCTTGGCTATGACGGTTATCCGCATCTGCAGCGTGCCCTGCAGGAGATGATCCGCAACAAGCTGACCTCGGTGCAGCGCATGGAGGTTGCGGGCGACCGCATGGGCGGCCGCGATGTGCTGCAGACCGTGCTGCACGCGGATACGGACATGATCCGTGTAACGCTCGACGAGATCGATCGCGACGCTTTTCAGGGCGCGGTGGACGCGCTCATGGGCGCCAAGCGGATCTACATCCTCGGTGTGCGCTCCTCGAGCGCTTTAGCCAGCTTTTTAGGTTTTTACTTCAACCTTTTGTTTGAAAATGTGACGCTTGTACATACGAACAGCGTCAGCGAGATTTTCGAGCAGGTGCTCCGTGTCGGACCGGGTGATGTGCTGTTCGGCATCAGCTTCCCGCGCTACTCCAAGCGCACGCTGAGTGCGATGAAGTACGCGCGCGACCGCGGTGCCCGCGTTATCGCACTGACCGACTCGCAGCTGTCGCCGCTGGCGCGTGTGGCCGATCATGTGCTGCTCGCACGCAGCGATATGGCGAGCTTTGTCGATTCGCTCGTGGCGCCCTTGTCGGTCATCAACGCACTGATCGTGGCCGTCGGCATGAGCCGCCGCGATGAGATTGAACATACATTTAATAAGCTGGAGCGAATCTGGGAAGAATACGACGTATATGAAAAACCGGAGGACGATATAAATTGAACATTATCGTAATCGGCGGCGGCGCAGCCGGTCTGATGGCGGCAGGTACTGCCGCGGAGCAGGGCGCGCAGGTGACGCTGCTGGAAACCAACGAAAAAGTTGGCCGCAAGCTGTTTATCACGGGCAAGGGCCGCTGCAACGTGTGCAATAACTGCGATGTGCAGGAGGTTCTGCGCAACGTGCCGGTCAACCCGCGCTTTCTGTATTCCGCGCTCGGCGGCTTCGGTCCGGCGGACGTGATGGACTTTTTCGAGAACCATGGCGTTGCCCTCAAGACTGAGCGCGGCAACCGCGTGTTCCCGCAGTCGGACAAGGCAGCCGACATCATTGACGCGCTGTTCCTGTGGGTGAAAAAGGCGGGTGTGACCATCGTACATACGACCGCAGACGAGCTGCTCATCGAGGACGGTGTGCTCACAGGCGTTCGTGCCGGTCACAAGACCTATAAGGCAGATCGCATTATCGTGGCGACCGGCGGCGCGTCCTATCCGCAGACCGGCTCGACCGGTGACGGCTATCGCTTCGCGAAGCAGGCGGGACACACGGTTGTGCCCGCAAATCCGTCGCTCGTGCCGCTGGTCGAGGACGGTGACACCTGTCAAAAGCTAATGGGTCTCAGCCTGCGCAACGTGCAGCTGACCGTGTATGAAAACGAGAAGAAGCTCTACTCGGACTTTGGTGAAATGCTGTTCACGCACTTCGGTCTGTCCGGTCCGCTGGTGCTGTCCGCGAGTGCGCATATGCGCCATTTCGGCAGCAAAAAGTACCGTGTAGAGATCGACCTGAAGCCCGCGCTGGACGAAAAGACGCTCGACAAACGTCTGCTCGCGGACTTTGACAAGCACAAGAACAGCGATTTCATCAACGCGCTCGGTGAGCTGCTCCCGAAGAAGCTGATTCCGGTGGTGATTGAAAAGAGCGGCATCGACCCGCGCGAGAAGGTCAATTCCATCACCAAGGCACAGCGTGCCGCGCTGCTGCGCGTACTCAAGGCGTTCCCGGTCGAGATTTCCGGCAAGCGTCCGATTGCTGAGGCGATTATCACTACGGGCGGCGTATCCGTCCGCGAGGTCAGCCCGAAAAGCATGGAGTCCAAAAAGCTGCCGCACCTGTATTTCGCAGGTGAGGTGCTCGATGTGGACGCCTACACGGGCGGCTTCAACCTGCAGATTGCGTGGTCCACGGGCCGTCTGGCGGGTCTGTCGGCTACGGAGGAGGAATCATGATGAAGTACATTTCGGTTGCCATTGACGGCCCGTCCGGGGCCGGAAAATCCACCGTGGCGCGTGCTGCCGCGGCAAAACTCGGCTATGTATATGTGGATACGGGTGCGATGTACCGTTCCATCGGTCTGGCGGTGTGCCGCAGGGGCATTGCCGGAGAGGATACGGCAGGCATTATTGCAACCCTGCCGGAGATCACCATTCAGCTGACCTATCAGGACGGCGCACAGCGCGTTCTCCTGAACGGCGAGGATGTCTCCGAAGCCATTCGTACACCGGAGATTTCGTACTACGCGTCCAAGGTGTCCGCGGTGCCGGAAGTACGCCGGTTTCTGCTGGAAACCCAGCGCAATATGGCGAAGAACGGCAATATCCTGATGGACGGCCGCGACATCGGCACGGTCATCCTGCCGGATGCGCCGGTCAAGATTTTCCTGACCGCGTCTGCACAGTCCCGCGCGGAGCGCCGCTATAAAGAGCTGATTGAGAAGGGCCAGCAGGTGACGATGGATGGCATCCTGCACGATATCAACGAGCGCGACAGGCAGGACATGACGAGAGCCGTTGCGCCGCTCAAACAGGCGGACGATGCGGTTCTGCTGGATACGAGCAGCCTGACGCTCGAGGAGAGCATAGCAGCCGTTCTGCGTATTATTCGTGAAAAAACGGAGGAAAAGGCATGAAATTCAAGTACCACCGCTGGTTCCAGGCTCTGGTTGTGCCGCTGGTAGCGCTGGCATTCCATATTTTCTTTGGCTACCGCGTGATCGGACGCGAAAACATCCCGGAGGGCGGCTGCGTTGTCTGTCCGAACCATGTGCAGCTGTCCGACCCGCCGTTTGCGGCGGTCGCACTCGGCGGCAAGACGCCGCTGCGCCTGATGGCGAAAAAGGAGCTGTTCCGGAAGAAGATATTCGCGTGGCTGATCGCGGCGCTCGGCGCTTTTCCAATCGACCGTGAGGGCGCGGATATCACTGCCATCAAGACCGCACTCGGCTGTGTCCGTGCCGGTCAGAAGCTGATTATTTTCCCGCAGGGCACGCGCCATGCCTCCGAAGGCGAGACCAAAAAGGGCGCGGCTATGCTGGCGGTCAAGACCCGGGCACCGATCCTGCCGATGTATATCACCGAGGGCAAGCGTTTCCGCTGCAGAGCCACAGTCGTGATCGGCAAGCCGTTCACGCCGGATCCGAAGCAGAAGGACTACGGCCTGATCGCGGATGATATCCTGCGCCGCATCTACGCGCTGAAGGAGCAGGTATGAGCGTAACGGTAGCTAAAACCGCCGGATTCTGCTTCGGCGTACGCCGTGCCGTGGACCTCGCCGAGCAGCAGGCGAAAAAAAACGGAAAAATTTATGCCTATGGTGAAATCATTCACAACATGCACGAAATTGAGCGGCTGGAGAAGCTCGGTGTGCACACCGCGCATGCGCTGGAGGACATTCCGGACGGTGCCGGCGTGCTCATTCGGGCGCACGGTGTACCGCGGAATGTTTACACGCTGCTTCAATCAAAAAAGTGCGAAATCTTTGATGCAACCTGCCCTTTTGTGCGGAAAATACACAAAATCGCGGACAAAGAGAGCGCGGACGGACGACTGATTGTCATTCTCGGCAGCGCCGGACATCCGGAGGTTGTGGGCATTCAGGGCTGGTGCGGCGAGTCGATCGTGCTTGAGGGTGAGGAGCAGGCGAGAGCCTTCTCGGAACGGCCTGAAATGGAAGATAAACCCATTTCTCTGGTCGCACAGACCACCGTCAACCGGTCAATTTGGAATATTTCCGTAGGACTTATAAAAAAAAGGTGTACAAACCTCAAAATTTTTGATACAATATGTAAAGCGACGGATGAGCGCCAGTCGGAGGCTCGTCTGCTTGCCGGTGTATCGGATCAAATGATCGTGATCGGAGATAAGAAAAGCTCCAACACCAAACGGCTGTATGAGATCAGCCGGTCGCTGTGCTCGGATGTGCGCTACATCGAAGACGCGGCAGAGCTTACTACGCAGGAGCTCGGGCAGCACCAGCACATCGGGATCACGGCGGGAGCGTCCACACCGGCATGGATAATTAAGGAGGTCAGTAACATGATGAGCGAAGAAACCAAGATTGAAACTGGTGAGGACTTTGCAGCAATGCTGGAGGAGTCCTTCAAGACTTTAAATAATGGAGAAAAGGTAACCGGCACCGTTGTAGGTATTTCCAATAACGACGTACAGGTAGATCTGGGCGTTAAGCACACTGCGTATATCCCGCTGGGTGAGCTGTCTGACGACCCGAACTACGACGTAGCTGCCAACATCCACGTTGGCGACGAGATCGAGGCTGTTGTTGTTCGCGTAAACGACGGCGAGGGCACCATCACTCTGTCCAAGAAGCGCGTTGATCAGCTGAAGGGCTGGGAGACCGTTGAGAAGGCTTACGAGGAGCACACCCCGGTTGAGGGCACCATCGTTGAGGAGAACCGCGGCGGCGTTGTAGCAACTGCATTCGGCGTACGCGTATTCATCCCGGCATCCCAGACCGGCGTACCGAAGGATCAGCCGATGAGCCAGCTGGTTAAGACCAAGCAGTCCTTCTATATCACCGAGATCAACCGTCAGCGCAAGCGCGTTGTTGGTTCTATCCGTCAGATCCAGCAGGAGGCTCGCAAGGCTGCTGCTGAGCAGATCTGGAACACCATCGAGATCGGCAACGAGTACGACGGCACCGTTAAGTCCCTGACTTCCTACGGCGCATTCGTAGACATCGGCGGCGTGGACGGCATGGTTCACATCTCCGAGCTGTCCTGGGGCCGCATCAAGCACCCGTCCGAGGTCGTTTCTGTTGGCGACAAGGTAAAGGTATTCGTTATCGGTCTGGATAAGGAAAACAAGAAGATCTCCCTCGGCTACAAGCGCGAGGAGGACAATCCGTGGAACGTATTCAAGTCCAAGTACGACATCGGCTCTGTTGCTGAGGTTAAGATCCTCAAGTTCATGCCGTTCGGCGCATTCGCTGAGATCGTACCGGGCGTTGACGGCCTGATCCACATTTCTCAGATCGCTGATCACCGCATCGCAAAGCCGGAGGACGAGCTGGAGGTTGGCCAGGTTGTCGAGGCTAAGATCATCGACATCAACGACGAGAAGAAGAAGGTATCTCTGTCCATCCGTGCTCTGCTCGAGGACGGCGAGGATTACGAGGACTAATTCCTCATTCAGCTGTTAAGCGCAAAGAAGCACCTGATTTATCGGGTGCTTCTTTTTTGTTAATTGGTGATTGCGAATTGGTAATTAGTAGTTAGTAATTAACGTGACGGTTAAGCGGTTATGTAAAATAACCGTCCTAATGTGTCCTAATCTGTTAAAAGGGGAATATATATTGGCAGATAATAATAGTAAAACAGTTTAGGACGGTTTAGGACAGTTTTTTAATAGAGAAATATCTTGTAACGCTTTACCGTAAGGTGCGACAAGGTGATTATGCAAACGTATGCCGCATACGCTGAATGGGGTGGTATTATGCGGCGCAGACGGAAAAACGGCAGGAGACTGGCGCTTGCCATGCTGATACTGCTATTAGCGGTTTGTCTTGGTCTGCTGACCATACGCTTTCAGCGCATTTTCATGGAGTACGCCGTCAACGTCTGCGAGGACAGCGCCATCAAGGAGATCAACACCTTGATGGAGGACGAGGTTTTCTCCCATCCGGACGAATTTGCCGAACTTGTGGTGCTTGAGCGCGACAGCGACAACCGCATCACGGCCTTGCGTACGGATATTATCGCAGTCGGAAAGGTGAAGGCGCGTATCGTCAACGGTCTGTTTGACCGGCTGGATTATCTGGAGGAAACGCAGACCGAGGTGCCGCTCGGCACGGTATTCGCGCCCAATTTGTTTACCGGAATGGGCCCGAGGGTGAAGGTCGGTCTTGCGGGGCTTGCTCAGATGGAGGCGCGGTTCGTCAGCGCGTTTACCTCGGCGGGCATCAACCAGACGCGCCACCGGATTCTCATCGAGGTGCACGCCGGCTTCCGCATTCTCACGCCGTTCGGCGGGGAAGACAGGGAAATCGTCTCGACGTACCCGGTCACGGACACGGTTATCGTCGGCACGGTGCCCGAACGGTACACCTATATCGGCGGCTCCGGCTCTGATCTGCTCGGCGAAATCCGCGATTACGAGGAAAATTCGGATATTTCTCACGAAATCGGAAAATAATACTTCAAAAACTGCTCGTCATTTGGTATACTTAATCTGTGTGAGTATTTGCTCACACCAAAGGAGTTTTATTATGGACGTGCGTGAGCAGATTACCGCTCTGCGGGAGCAGCTGCGGTATCACAACGAAAAATACTATAACGAGGACGCGCCCGAGATCACCGACTATGAGTACGATATGCTGCAGCGTCAGCTTCGCACGCTCGAGGCCGAGCATCCGGAGATGGCGGACGCGAACTCTCCGACCCAGCGGGTCGGCGGTACGGCGAGCAGCCGCTTTGCCAAGGTGACGCACGCCTACCCACTCGAAAGCCTGCAGGATGTTTTCTCGTTTGACGAACTCGGCGAGTTCTATTCCCGTGTGGAGAATGCCGTCGGACAGGCGGAGTACGTTGTCGAGTACAAGATCGACGGCCTTTCGGTCGCGCTCGAATATGTGGACGGCGTGTTCGTCCGCGGTGCGACACGCGGTGACGGTCAGGTGGGCGAGGACGTAACCAAGAACCTCAAAACCATCAAGGACATCCCGAAAAAGCTGGAGAACGCACCGCCGCATCTCATTGTGCGCGGTGAGGTCTACATGAAAAAGTCCGTGTTCGATGCGCTCAACGCCGAACTGGAGCTGCATGAAAAGCCGCTGCTTGCCAATCCGCGCAACGCGGCTGCCGGCTCTCTGCGGCAGAAGGACAGCAGGATAACGCGCGAGCGCAGGCTGTCCATCTTCTGCTTCAACATTCAGAACAGCGACGAGCTGCCGATGGAAAGCCATGTGCAGGCGCTTGATTACCTTAAGAGCCTCGGTTTCCCGACAAGTCCGCGCTATCCGGTCTACACCGACCCGCGGGACGTGCAGCGCGAGATCGAGAACATGGGCGAGACCCGCGGTGAACTGGATTTCGACATTGACGGTGCTGTTGTCAAGGTCAATTCCTTCGCGCAGCGCGAAACGCTCGGCTCGACCGCGAAATTCCCTCGGTGGGCGGCGGCGTACAAGTACCCGCCCGAGGTCAAGCAGACCCTGCTCAAGGATATCGTCATCACGGTGGGACGCACCGGCGTGCTGACACCGAATGCCGTGCTCGAGCCGGTACGGCTTGCGGGCACCTCGGTGTCCCGCGCAACGCTGCACAACCGCGATTTTATCCGTCAGCTCGATGCCCGCGTGGGCGACATTGTTTCCGTCCGAAAAGCCGGAGAAATCATTCCGGAGATCATCGGCGTGGAAAAGGACCGGCGTCCGCTGGATTCGGTTCCGTACGAGTTCCCGAAGGTCTGTCCGGTGTGCGGCGCTCCAGTCTACGATGACGAGGACGAAGCCGCGATTCGCTGCACGAGCGCGTCCTGTCCGGCACAGCTGCTGCGCAACCTGATGCACTTTGCGTCGCGTGACGCGATGGACATTGACGGCTGCGGCGAGGGCAACCTGCAGAAGCTGATCGACGCCGGACTGGTCAAGTCGGCGGCTGATTTGTACGACCTGACGGTCGAGCAGCTGCTGCCGCTCGGCAAAAAGGTGGATGTCTGGGCGAACAACCTTGTCCGCTCGATTGAAGCGAGCAAGACACGCGACCTGTCGCGGCTGCTGTTCGCGTTCGGCATTCGGCATGTCGGCCAGAAGGCGGGCCGCATCCTGAGCGACCACTTCGGCTCACTTGATGCGCTGCTGACTGCGCCGGTCGAGGAGATGACCGAGATCCGCGACATCGGACAGACCACCGCGGAGAGCATCGCCGCCTGGCGTGAGCTGCCGCAGTCGCATACGCTCATCGAGAAGCTGCGCGCACACGGCGTCAACTTCATCGGTGAAAAGACCGCAAAGAGCGACCTGCTCGCCGGAAAGACCATTGTGGCAACCGGCAGCCTGACGCTCTATACCCGCAAGGAGATCAACGATCTGATCGAGTCTCTCGGCGGCAAAGCGGCCGGTTCGGTCTCGAAAAAGACCAGTTATGTTGTCGCAGGCGAGAATGCCGGCAGCAAGCTGCAGAAGGCGGCAGAACTGGGAATCCCGGTCTTGACCGAGGAAGAGTTTAAGACGATGATTGAAGAAGGCAGCGGAAACGCTTAAATAAGATATGCCGTAGGGCACCCCGTCCTACGATAGATCATAAAATTCGTATCATAGATTTAAGATAAATAATTAGGAGGCAAACGACATGGCAATTTCCAGAAAAGAAATTGAGCACATCGCGTCCCTGGCACGTCTGGATTCGACCGGCGGCATTTTCGACCGTCTGGCCGATGACATGCAGGGTATCGTCGCAATGGTGGACAAGCTGGCTGAGCTTGATCTGGGCGATATCACCGATGTTATCAACACCGAGCGCAAGAATGCGTTCCACGAGGACGAAGTGATCCAGGAATTCACGCCGGATGAGCTGATCGAGCCGAATGCACCGGACTTCCAGTGCGGCGGCGTAGCAGTTCCGCGTGTTGTCGAGTAAGGAGGGGACAGAATCATGGCACTTTACGAAAAAACTGCGTCCGAGCTGTCCGAGCTGCTCGGCAAAAAGGAAATCTCCGCAGTAGAGCTGGCAAAGGACGTTTTTGCCCGCACCAAGGCGGTAGAGGATAAGGTTCAGGGCTACGTCACCGTAGCCGAGGAGTCCGCGCTGGCACAGGCAGAAGCGGTTGACAAGAAGCGCGCCGCTGGCGGGGAACTGTCCGCGCTGGCCGGTATTCCGATTGCAATTAAGGACAACATCTGCACCAAGGGCACGCTGACCACCTGCGCGTCCAAGATGCTGGGCAATTTCAAGCCGCCGTACAATGCAACCGTTATGGAGAAGCTGATTGCTTCCGATGCGGTCATCACCGGCAAGGCCAACATGGACGAGTTCGCAATGGGCTCCTCCTGCGAGAATTCGGCTATGCACCCGACCCACAACCCGCATGGTCTCGACCGTGTACCGGGCGGCTCGTCCGGCGGCTCCGCTGCTGTTGTTGCAGCAGGCGAGGCTCCGCTGGCGCTCGGCTCGGATACCGGCGGCTCGATCCGTCAGCCGGCGTCCTTCTGCGGCGTTGTCGGCATGAAGCCGACCTACGGTGCGGTTTCCCGTTACGGTCTGATCGCATTCGCATCTTCTCTCGACCAGATCGGTCCGTTCGGCCGCTCCATCGAGGACGCAGCCATGCTGCTTGATGCGGTTACCGGTCACGATCCGCTGCACGATTCCACCTCTGTCAAGACCCCGTTCGAGGGTTCGCTGCGTGCAAACCTGAACGCAGACGTCAAGGGTCTCAAGATCGGTCTGCCGAAGGAGTATTTCGGTGAGGGCATCTCGGATGCCGTTCGCAAGAACGTTATGGCGGCTGCAGAGGCGTACAAGGCGATGGGTGCTGAGGTATTCGAGATCTCTCTGCCGCTCGTTGAGTATGCACTGCCGATCTACTACATCCTCTCTTCTGCAGAGGCTTCCTCCAACCTTGCCCGTTTCGATGGCGTAAAGTACGGCTACCGTACCCCGAATGCAGGCGATGATATCATCGAGCTGTACACCAAGAGCCGTTCCGAGGGCTTCGGCGCCGAGGTACAGCGCCGCATCATGCTGGGCACCTACGTTCTGTCCTCCGGCTACTACGATGCGTACTACAAGAAGGCTCGTGCCGCACAGCGCAAGATCCGCGAGGAGTTTGCAAACGCATTTGAGAAGTGCGACGTCATCCTGACGCCGGTTGCGCCGACCACGGCTTACGAGATCGGCTCCAAGACCACCAATCCGCTCGAGATGTACGCAGGCGATATCTGCACGGTTTCCGTCAATATCGCCGGTCTGCCGGGTCTGGTTCAGCCGTGCGGTTTTGATGAGAACCACATGCCGGTCGGCATGCAGCTCATCGGTCCGCGCTTCGGCGAGCAGACGCTGCTGAACGCCGGTCTGGCTTTTGAGCAGGCGTCCGGTCTCAAGAACATCATCGCTGCACTGTAAGGGAGGAAGACAAACATGAAATACGAAGCTGTCATCGGTCTGGAAGTGCATGCGGAGCTGTCCACCAAGAGCAAGATCTACTGCTCGTGCTCCACTGGCTTCGGCGCACCGATCAACACTCACACCTGCCCGGTTTGCACCGGTATGCCGGGCGCACTGCCGGTACTCAACAAGCAGGTTGTACACTACGCCGCCAAGATGGGCAAGGCTACCGGCTGCACCATCAATCAGCTGTGCAAGGCTGACCGTAAGAACTATTTTTACCCCGATCTGCCGAAGGCGTATCAGATTTCCCAGTTTGATGTGCCGATCTGCGAGAACGGCGAGGTATTCTTCTATGTAGACGGCGTGAAGCACTCCTGCCGTCTCGAGCGCATCCACTTCGAGGAGGATGCGGGCAAGCTGCTGCATGACGAGATCGACGGCACGATCGTTGACTTCAACCGCTGCGGCGTACCGCTGATCGAGATGGTAACCCGTCCCGACCTGCATTCCTCTGCCGAGGCAAAGGAATTCCTTGAAATGATCAAGACTACGCTGTCCTACCTCGACATCTGCGACTGCAAGATGGAGGAAGGCTCCATCCGCTGCGACGTAAACGTTTCCATCCGTCCGGAAGGCTCCACCGAGCTGGGCACCCGTGTCGAGATGAAGAACATCAACACCTTCTCCGGTGCGGTCCGTGCGATTGATTACGAAATTGCACGCCAGATCGAGGTTGTAGAGAACGGCGGCGAAATCCAGCAGGAGACCCGCCGCTGGGACGACGTTAAGCTGAAGAACACGGTAATGCGTACCAAGGAAGACGCACAGGATTACCGTTACTTCCCGGATCCGGACCTGATCGCCGTAGAGATCTCCGACGAGTGGCTGCACCAGATCGAGAGCGAGGTTCCGGAGCTGCCGATCACCCGTTACGAGCGTTACCTCAACGAGTACGGCATGACCGCCATGGAGGCGCGTCTGCTGTCCGACAGCTTTGAGAAGGCCGAGCTGCTCGACGCTGCCGCAAAGCAGGTTAAGCCCAAGGCTGCCGCAAACTGGATCCTGTCCGATATCTCCAAGTACCTGAACGACAAGGGCGTAAGCCTCCGCGAGACCAAGATGACCGCAGACAAGCTGGTTGCTCTGGTTAAGCTGATCGAGGCGGGCACCATCTCCGGCAACGCCGGCAAGAAGGTTCTGCCGAGCATGTTCGAGACCGACGAGACCGTTGAGGCCATCGTTGACCGCATGGGTCTCAAGCAGGTATCCGACGAGGGCGCTATCCTCGCCATTGTACAGGACGTTATCGCCAAGAACGAAAAGGCTGTTGCCGACTTCAAGGCAGGCAAGAATGTTACCGGCTTCCTCGTAGGCCAGTGCATGAAGGCTTCCAAGGGTCAGGGCAACCCGCAGATCATCAACAAGCTGATCGCATCCGAGCTGGCAAAGCTGTAATTCAGCTTAAAACCGAATTGATACAAGAGGATACAGAACAGTACTGTTCTGTATCCTTTTTGTGCTTTTTGGGGAGAAATTTGTCGGAGAGAGCGGTTTCATTGGGGAAAATGTTGTAAATCAACAGATATAGGAGCTATTATGTAAAAATGGATATGCAGGTATCGACTGGATGAAAAACACAGAAAAAAGTAAAAACGGAATTTAACAGGTGAAGGAATGCACATAACGGATTGACTGGAAATGCTGGGTGAGTACTTTCTGCTGGTGGTGATCGGCTGTGCTGAGGCACTGCTGGCGGTTGTGCTCCTATGTGCTGCGCTGCGGAACCGCAGGCAGTGCACGGATAAAAAACGGAGCGCACTCCGGCGGGCAGATGAGATTCTGCTGTACAACATGGATCGACAGAGCAATGACGTATGCCTTATCATGCGTCAGCACGACCTGCTGCCGATTTGCGCGGCAGACGATATGCAGAGCCTGCTCGGTGTGACGTTCGAGCAGCTCCGGCAGGATGTTATGCTGCTTGCGGACGCACTGGAGGACGGGCAGAAAGGCATTTCCGTCTGGAAGAAATGCTGCAGACACAGGGCATTGACCCGTTCACGCAGTCGGCGGCATACTATCGGCTGACCGGCGATGCACCGGAGACCAACACGGTCGAGGTGTCGGTGCAGAACGCTTCGCGCGACGCGGTGTACGCACCGGCTTCGATGGAAAAGGTAACGGACGGTGACGTGCACGAACGTAGGGACGCGCTGCTCAAGGGGCGCGGTCTGTTCGGTACCCGCAATTATACGGTGACCGAGGTTTCGGGTACGCGGCCGTCGGAACTCATGGTCGCGGAGAGCTGGGTCTGCAGCCCGCAGACCGAGGAGCAGATAGCCTATGCGGAAGCAGAGTCAGTCTATCGCAGCTTTGTGTATGATGCGTATACCGCAGCGGACGAGGATTTGCTGCCTGTGCTGAACCGTCCGTTCTGGCAGGATTATGATGATGAAAATGACGGTGTTTACAGTGCGCTCAGCCGCATCCGCGAGGTGCTGAAAGCGCAGGTGTGCTACAGCGAGACTGCCGAAGCCGCACCGGATAATGCGGACTCGATTGCATATTTCCTGACAGACTCGCGGAAGGGCGATGCAGTGCTTTATGCCTCAGCGACCGTGCAGGCGCTGCGGGCACACGGCATTCCCGCACGTTACGCGGAAGGCAGACGGCGCAGAATGTCGATCGAGGAGCGCGTGCGGCAGTCGCAGAAGCTGATGTTCAAGCTGATTTCCCTATGGGGAATTGACGCGGCGCTCGGCTGGGAGACCGCAGCGACCGATAAGGCGCTTGCGGACACACTGCCGTTGGTTAAGCCCGGAGAGTACGAGCGTGTGAACGGTCTGCTTGAGAAAACCATATACGGCGGCATCGCGCTTGAGCCGTTCGAGGAGCGTGCGCTCGATCTGTTCGTGCAGCGGCTTTGGGGAAGAAATGTGAAGAAAAGCTGGAAAATGCGCCTTAAACTGCGGCATGCGTGCTTGCTGGCGGCGAAATAAGAAGAAATCCCGAGGCGATAGGCTTCGGGATTTTACTATTGCTGCAGCAGACGGAAGGCGCAGAGCAGCAGTTCCTCGCGCGTATGCAGCTGTGCGCTGTGCGGAAGAATACGCTGCCGGATTTCCGGAGAAAGTGCGCAAAAACAGGCGTTAGCCGTTTGATCAATGGATAGCAGTGCTGTAAGATTGCAGAAATACTTCATGGAAATTCACCTCGGGACTCAGTATAGACAAGGGGAGAGCAAGCTATACGCAAAAACTTTTGGGAAAAATGAAAAAATGTGTTGACAAAGTGTATTGGGAGAGGTATACTAAATAAGCTGTTGATGAGCAGTTAAGACTGCTTCGATTTAACAGAATCCAAAACCTTTAGTGGTCAAATGCTGACGCATTTGAGTACCTTGGTCGAAAATCACGAAGATTTTTGACACGCGGTGCGATTTTCCGCTGA
>OGZL01000922.1_pt1 | contig 23177 bp, 17 predicted proteins | sample 1576761 | NCBI WGS metagenome assembly OGZL01 (sample SAMEA3541595, study PRJEB24748) | human gut metagenome | biome: human gut; feature: human-associated habitat; material: faeces | place: China | collected 2012
TCTGTAAGCGACTATCTCTTGGCCGCTAGAATGGCACGTACCGAGACCCTTTGGAAACGTAAAATGCTGGTTGTAGTGAGCTTATGTATCAATTTGGGGCTGTTGTGCTATTTTAAGTATACTAACTTTTTCTATGAAATACTCTGTCCGTTGTGGAACGGCCATTATGAAGCTTTCGATATCTTCCTTCCCGTAGGAATATCTTTCTTTACGTTCCAGTCGCTCAGCTACACTATCGATGTATACCGTCGTGATTTGAAGCCTCTCGACAGTCTGTTGGACTATGTGTTTTATGTTTCATTCTTTCCACAGCTTGTAGCAGGTCCCATCGTACGTGCCCGTGACTTTATTCCGCAAATCCGTCAGCCCCTGTTCGTTTCGAAAGAAATGTTCGGACAAGGAGTATTTTTTATTGTGAGCGGATTATTTAAGAAAGCCGTTATATCAGATTATATAAGTATAAACTTTGTAGAGCGTATTTTCGATAATCCCAGTCTGTATTCCGGTTTAGAGAACCTATTCGGTGTTTATGGCTATGCCTTACAGATATACTGCGACTTTTCCGGATACAGTGATATGGCAATCGGTATTGCTTTGCTGTTGGGCTTCCGTTTCCCGATAAACTTCGATTCACCCTACAAGTCGGACAGTGTAACCGATTTCTGGCATCGCTGGCATATATCTCTGTCCAGCTGGCTGCGCGACTACCTGTATATTTCGTTGGGAGGAAACCGGAAAGGCAAGATACGTACCTATATCAATCTTATTCTGACCATGCTTCTGGGAGGTCTGTGGCATGGAGCCTCATGGAATTTCATTATCTGGGGAGCACTTCACGGTGTAGCTCTGGCCGTGCATAAATTTATCCGCAGTCTGTTCCATCGCCCCAAGAATTACCGCAGTACCGGCTGGCGACGTGTTTTTGCTGTCATCATTACCTTCCATTTCGTATGTTTCTGCTGGATATTCTTCCGTAACACCGAATTCGAGGGTTCGGTATCGATGATCCGTCAGATATTCACCTCTTTCCATCCTGAACTGTTCGTACAACTCGTAGAAGGATACTGGAAAGTATTCGTGCTGATGGGAATAGGCTATATACTTCATTGGTGTCCGGATAGCTGGCAGAATGCATGTAGCCGTGGCATGACACGCATGCCGTTGGTAGGACAGGCATTGATTCTGATTGCCCTGATATTTCTGGTCATACAGGTAAAGAGCAGCGACATACAGCCGTTTATTTATTTCCAATTCTAGACTGAAAAATGAGGTGATTGATTTTTCCTTTTATCGTATAATAACTCATGCATGTGAAGGGTGCAAAAGGGAAAAACAGAAGAAAACTTGTTTAAGAAAAAAATTGCTGATGTTTTCATAAAAACATCAGCAATTTTTTATAGAAATCTGTACGAAAGTTACAATGATTTGTACAGATTTTCAGTAAAATTTGCTGTCCTTTCTTATTTTGTAGATTTTATTTGTATCGGAATGCCAGTATATAATATACACCAATTGATAAAACACATATTATCAATGAAATAACTTTTAAGATTGCTACCCATTTATAATAATCAGATAAAATGCCTGCAACCATAAACATTGTCAAAAAGATATTGAAGATACGTATGAGTTTAATGACCAGTATATATTGTTTGACAACATTATGTTTTCCAATGCGTACCGGAAAATTGATGCAACGTACGGGAGCATAGGCTCCTCCAAACAATAAAGCAAATACTACTATACTGATGAATATTCCATATACTCCATAATCGGAGAGGAGGTCTGTGTGGAAATAATTCCAGCATACTATTCCGATGCCAGAAAGCAGGCAGAGAGCTGCTGTGCCTTCCAATATCCTATCTGCGATAGATGGATGATAATGTATTTCAGGAGCGTTTTTTCCGGAAAACGGACCTAAATTGATGGTGAACATATTATTCTTCTTTTGTATCAGTTTTCTTTGTTTTCTTTAATCTTCCGCTTTTGCGTAATGCTTCGTTGATAATCCACTGAAGTTGCCCGTTGGTACTGCGAAATTCATCCGCAGCCCATTTTTCGATAGCTTCCATCGTTGCAGCATCTACACGTAGAACGAAACTTTTAGTCGTATTCTCTTTTTTTGCCATTGGCCGTTTTCTTGATTAATGATTCAGCGTTCCTGTGTTCACAACCGGCTGGGCGGCTTCGTCGGCACAGAGCACAACAAGCAAGTTACTTACCATAGCAGCTTTTTTATCTTCATCCAGTTCTACGATATCTTCCTGAGAAAGCTTGTCGAGTGCCATGTGCACCATTGATACGGCTCCTTCTACGATTTTTTCGCGTGCGCTGATAATAGCAGAAGCTTGCTGACGACGTAGCATGACGGCAGCAATTTCCGGTGCATATGCCAGATAATTGATGCGTGCCTCTACAACTTCAATGCCGGCCATAGCCAGACGTTCGTTCAGCTTTTGTTCCAGTTGTTCATTGATTTCTTCTCCTCCCGAACGTAGAGTAAGTTTATCGGTTCCCGCTTCATTGTCATCGTAGGCATATTGTCCGGCTACTTGTCTGAGAGCTGCATCACTCTGTATTTTCACAAAGTTCTCGAAAGCATTCATACGATTGGCTACAGCATTTCCAACACTGATTTCTTTGCCGTTACCAGAAGAGGTCGTATCGCTCGCCATAGTTTGTGAATCAATCTCGAACATGGCTTTGTATGTATCTTTCAGTTTCCATACCAGTACCAGACCGATAAGAATCGGATTTCCTATTTTATCGTTTACCTTGATCGGTTCTACATCAAGGTTACGGGCACGTAAGGATAATTTTTTCTTGTTCATGAAAGGATTTACCCAAAAGAATCCTGTCTCTTTGAAAGTTCCTTTATATTTCCCGAAAAAGACCATGATACGCGCTTCATTAGGTTCCAGTTGCATATAACCACCAAATAAAATAAACCAGATAAGCAAGAGTACTCCACCCAATATGAAGAATGGAGTTGTCATTTGCATAAAGCAGCAAATAATGATGCCTGAGATCAATAACAGGTGCATAGCCAGCATGAGAAATCCGTTAGCTTTAAATCCTCTGAAATTTAATTCTTTTGCTTCCATAAACTCATATTTAATTGATATTATTTTGATATCACAAATTTATGGATAAAGAATAAATAAAACAACACGAGAGAGGATGTTGTTTAGCATCCTCTCTCGTGTTGTTTTATTGAAATGCAGATTATTCTGCCATGCGTGTATATGTATATTTATCATAGAAACTACCGTATTCGTCTGCTCCAGTTGTTTCGATAACAAGTTTGTCTGAAGAGGCTTCAAGTATTTTTGCGGTAGATACATCGACTCCCTCCATGCTTTCCGGAATCATATTGTTTCCTTCCAAGTAGAAGTTTTCACTATCGTATCGATGCCAAGTACCACTATAGTATTCATAGTGAGTTACAGTGTATTTATTACCGTCTGTTTTTTCTATAGTAATTTTTTCGCAGTCATCTGTAGGTTCAAAAGGATTGAAGTTTTCATTATAAGAAATTTTTTCACCTTCATAATAGTAATATCCGTTAACGGCAGTCATACCCCATACTCCTTCTAACTGATTTACTTCGATAGCTTCATCGTCTTTAGAACATGATGAAAAACAAAAAATACTGATCAGGAGTGTTGCTAAAAACAAAATCTTTTTTATTGGATTAATTTTATTAAATTTTTGATTTTTTTAAAAGTATATAAAGCTACGAGGATATACAATACAGTTTTTATAGTTCTATGACTATATTGATTTTTACTGTATATATGAGGTGTAAATTTAGGATTATCAGGGTATCCTTTTATAAAAAAAACTCCTGCCATTTTGAAAAACAGCAGGAGTAATTTCATTAATTATATTTACAAAATAAATTAAAAATCATCAGCAGGGAAACCTGTGCGGCGGAATCCTGAAACTTTATAAGTCAGTCCGTCTGGGTCATCATCAAACTGTATCATGTACACAATACTGTCGGCAGGCATTCCACTAGGAGTAAGGGCTGCTCCTTCGAGTATTTTTCCATCAGTTATCTTCACTTTGCAATCGTATGAAGTATTGTCAATGAAGTCGTTGGTTGTAAATGTTCTGTTATTATAGTCTACATTTACTTTAACTTTATAATCCCAAAAATTTGCTCCGTCTTCTAGCCACATTTCAGTAGGTACATTGGCAGCTGTATTGTATGTGTACATGCGAAAATGTCCTAAACCTACATCACCAAGCTCTTGTCCGTTACTTATAGCAGTGGCAGTAACCCACCAGTCGCCTGCCATCTTTTCAACAGATGTTCCTCCTGGCTCGGTATCGTCATTACAAGAAGTTAGTCCTACAGCCAATATGGCAAATAAAAATATGATATATTTTTTCATAAAGCTTCAATAATTATTTAGTTAGTGTAACGCTTAGAGGTGTTCCTCCATAATCTACGGTCATAGTGACTACGCCTGTTTCTGGATTATATTTTCCTTCTGTTAAGCTCAATGCAAGTTCTGAAGCAAAATACCAGTTTCCTACTTTAATTAAAGTGAGTGTATTATCTGCGTTCAGTTTTAATTTTGCTTCAGCATGGAAATCGTACATTGGCTCAAATCCCGGATTCATTCCATAAAACTGCAAGCCTCCCAATAAATCATCAATAAGGTAAGTTCCATCTTCATTTTCTGTAATCAAGATGGGTGCGCCTGTATAGTGACGAGTTCCAGCCTGTGATTCTCCCTGATATGCACTTGCAAAACTATCAGGATTAACTACCATTACTTGACGAGTTTTGGTTACTGAAAATCCATCAACGTTGGCTACAGAATAAACTAAGTTATAAAATCCAGGTGTTGAGCTGTCTACACTACCAGTGACCTTTACCTTTTCACTGATATCTTCCCCGTTTTCGGTTGCTTCATATCCAGGCTCTGTATAAGTTTCACCTAATGATAGTTTTACAAAATCATCTCCTTTCAAGTTTAATTCTGCAAAATATGTTACCTTAGAAAGGTCTTCTACTGAGTCTTCACATGAGGTGGCAGTTCCCAATAAGAATGCTCCCATGAGTATGTAATAAAATATTTTTTTCATTTCTATCAATAGTTCGTCAAAAATTCGCCAAGCCTAAGCGGCTCTGGCAGTAAATAAAATGAGTTCTTTGAAAAGTTTGTCAATAACTTGCGGGTCTGGGCTAATCCCGAACACGCAAATAAATCGTTCAAGCATATAAGCATTGTGTATGAAAGACTTGCAGGAGGATATGGAATAGGTTATTCCGAGCCTCTTACATGCCGCTTTGGCCAAGTTGACAGCAGCAAGCGATGCATTGAAGTGAAAATCCAATTTCCTGAAGTCGGTAGACTGGCAGCTGGTGATTCCTGCATGCTGCTTGCCATCTCTAAAGCAAAATTCCAACTGGAACCTGGTTCTGTAATAATCCAGCACCTCGCGTCCATCCATGGAATCGTCTGTAGAGAAATAAAGTTGCCACTTGTCTGTTCTTCCGTCCATCGGATACCAGACGGCTAAGGAAACATACCTTTTGAAAGCTTTAGCATAAACCCTCAATCCGTATAGCTTTCCTTTGTTCACCTCGTATTCCTTGCACCGGGTCAAATCCAGATTGGCAAAGTCAATCCTGCCGTCAAACCACTTGGGATGACCACGTTTTCCTGTTTTCTTTTCCAATGTCGGATAGTACAGGACAACATCATTCCTAAAGCGGCTGATGACATGGAAACCGTTCTCACACATAGGCGTTACGAAAGTTTCCTTGGAAAAGAATGCGTCTGCAACCACCGTTCTGGACAGGCTCTGTAGCTTGTCTTTTCTGCTGATAAGATAGCAGCTGTACCAGTCAACAAGGTTCTTGTCCATATTTATCCAAGGTCTTACAATCCGGTGTCTGAATGGAACCTAAAGTCATGCATTCATGGTTGTCGATGTCAATGACACCGATGCCCATGATTTCCAATCCTCGCTTGTACTCTCCTGCACAACCGGACCAGAAGTAACCTATCCAAGGTGTCTTCTTGCCTGATTTGGGAATATAGGAAGGGTCGATGGCAATGGCTTTTCTTTTGCCTGTGAGATGCTTGCTGATGACAGATCCGTTGAACGCAAACCAGTCGAAAGTTTCATGCTCAAAAAGGTTACGATAAGTCTGTTCTGAGAAACAGCCATATCTGCCCAATTGGAGGAAATTTATACGATCCGGGATGGCCATGAATAATTTCATGGTGTCCATGAATGCTTTTTCAAAAGGTTTGTGTATATTCGCTACTGATTTGAGAGCCGACAGGCACTCGGATTGGTATTGCATAAGGAGTGTTTCTTTAGTCATAATCAGAAGAGTTCAGAGACTTCTAATTTACTAAGAAACAACGAATTATGCAATACTTTCCTCCTTTATTATCAGCAGGTTAGCTCTCTTTTTTCAGCACATTTCTTCATGCTTAACCATTCGTTTTTGACAACATTTCAATGACCTCTTTAGTGTTTCCGAACCAGCTTTTGCCGGTTCTATTGTTTAACTTTTAATCTTTCGGTAAAAATTTACCGAAGTATTGTAAATATGAGTAGAAAAATAAGCTTTTTTCCCTAATAGATAAGCTTCCACTTGAACTAAAGCTTTTCCCTGGCTATCTAACCGTTTTTTGCGGTTATAAACTATGCGATACTTAATCTTTTTCATTTTCAACTATTATGTGAAAGTATTATATCTTTATCTTAAATAATCTTTATTGCGTTTATATATACAATTAGTGAATATATATGCATTGATGGTCTAAAAAAACATATAGGTCTCTTTACAAAAATAGACTTAGAAATTGAATATTAACCATCGCTTTTTTTAGAAAAACGTAATAATAACAAAGAAATTATTGTCATTTTCTATATTTTGTTTTTTTCTTATATAGCTTTTAATAATGACAAAGTGAAATGCTTTAGAGTTGAAAATAGAAGCATTTTGGTGTAAAAAACGTGGTGTAAGTGTTAAAATAAAAGGTTTATATTGAGTTTTTTCTATCGAAAAGTATACAGTTATTACATTTTTAACTATTTTTGCGACCGAGAAATATAATTAATGAAAAATTATTAATTCAAAGTTAAACTTTAAGAGAGAATCTTATGAAAAGAAAATTGATGCTTTTAATGACCTTCCTGATGATAGGTATAGGTCTGGTAAACGCGCAAGTTTCAAAGGTTACTGGTACAGTCACCTCTGAAGAAGACGGTTTGCCGGTTGTTGGAGCGTCTGTCTTAGTTAAAGGTACTACTGTAGGTACTGTAACAGACATCGACGGTAACTTTACAATCAACAATGTGCCTAGTCCGGCAAAAACTTTGGTTGTTTCGTTCATTGGTTTGGAAAGCCAAGAAGTAACTATCAAGCCTACTGTTAAGGTTGTACTTCGTTCAGATTCAGAACAATTGGATGAAGTTATGGTTGTTGCTTATGGAGGAGCTACCAAACGTTCTTTTACAGGTTCAGCTACTGAAATTGGTGGAGAGCAAATCTCGTTGAAGAATCCGACTGAACTTTCTAAAGCATTGGCTGGAGAAGTTGCCGGAGTACAAGTGATGTCTACTTCTGGACAACCTGGAAGTAATGCTAGTATCCGTATTCGTGGTTTAGGTTCAGCACATTCTAGCCGTTCTCCGTTGTATGTTGTAGATGGTATTCCTTTTGAAGCTGATTTAAGTGGTATCGACCCAAGTGATATTGCTTCTATGACAGTTTTGAAAGATGCTACTGCTACTGCATTGTATGGATCTCGTGCTGCAAATGGTGTAGTCTTGATTACTACTAAAAAAGGTGAAGTAGGTAAAACACGTGTTGATGCTGAAGTTAAATATGGTGCAAACATGCGTTTGACTCCGCTTTATGATGTAATTGATAGTCCGGAAAGATTTACAGAGCTTACTTGGGAAGGCTTACGTGGCTATGGGGAAGTAAACAAAGGATATGATCGTGCTACAGCTGCAACATGGGCTTCACAACAGTTGTTCGGAGGACAAAATGGTATTGCTCCTATATATAATATGTGGAACGCAGATGGTGACAAGTTGATTGATCCTTCTACAGGACGTTTTTATAGTGGCATTACACGTAAATATACTCCGGAAAAATGGGAGGATTATTTGTTTAGAACAGGTCAGAAATTTGATGCTAGCCTTAAAATCTCAGGTGGTAACGAGAAAATGACCCATTATACAGCTTTTAGTTATCTGAAGGATGAAGGATATTATATTTCTTCGGATTACGAACGATTCAATGTTCGTAACAATATGAGTAATCAGATTGCCCCTTGGTTGAAAGCTACAACATCATTATCGTATGCATATATGATTACCAATAAGCCAGGACAGTCTGATAGTAATATGAACAATGGTTTCCAGTTTATAAATGGTATGCCTTCATTGTTCCCTGTTTTTGAACGTGATGAAAACGGAAATATTGTACAAGATACAAGCATTGGAGGAAATAAATACGATTATGGTATGAATGCCGGTTATAGCCGTCCGTTTGCTGCTGGTATTAATCCTGCTGGTGCATTACTTTTGGATAAAGATGAAATCAAGACACACCAGTTTAATGGTAATGCTTCATTTGAGGCTCGTTTCTTGAAACACTTCAAAGCAACTGCTAATGTTGGTCTGCAGTATTATGGTCAGGCTGAAAACGAATTGACAAATCCATATTATGGTGATAGTGCTGGTAAAGGACAAATTGTGAAAACTCAGGTGAATTATTTGAACTTTACTGCTAACCAGATTTTATCATGGACTCAAAGTTTCGGAAGAAATAATTTTGATGCTTTTGTTGCTCATGAATCAACAAATAGTACAACCAACGTATCATATGGTGCTAAATCAAAAATGGTTCGTCCGGATAATACAGAATGGAGTAATGCTGTTATAATGGATTATATGGAATCGTATACTTATGGTTATGCGATTGAAAGTTATTTTGGTCAGTTGCGTTATGACTGGGATAATAAATATTTTATTCACGGAACACTTCGTGCTGATGGTAGTTCACGTTTTGCTAAAGGTCATAAGTGGGGAACATTTGGATCTATTGGAGCTGCATGGGCTATTACTAACGAAGAATTTATGAAAGATATCAAATGGTTGAAGAATTTGAAATATAAATTGAGCTGGGGTGTTCTTGGTAATCAGGATTTTATAACAAGTCCTGTTGTCGCTGGATACTATCCATATGAAGATTTGTATCAGATTAACAACTTGAACGATAATTATACTTTCAGCTTTGTTTATAAAGGTAATCCTGATTTAACTTGGGAAAGAAGTTCTACTATTAATACTGGTATTGAATTTGATATTGCTGGTATACTTGAAGGTGAAGTTGAATATTTCCATAAAAAGACAACTGATATGTTGTTTATGAAGCAGGTAGCTCCTTCTTTGGGATATGCTTCTTATCCTGTTAATGATGGAGAGCTGGTAAATCAGGGTGTAGAATTTTCTTTGACTGCACATCTTTTGAATAAGAAAGATTATAAATTCGATTTCCGTGTTAATGGTGGATATTATAAGAATGAAATGACTAAGATGCCTATTGATGAAACTACAGGTAAAGAGAAGGCTTTGGAATTAAGCACTTACTATGGATGGGCAAAAGGACATTCTTTGTATGATTTCTACATGCGTGAATATGCAGGTGTAGATCCTCAGACCGGATACGCTATGTATAATCAGTATTATAATGTATTGCCTGATGGTACTAAAGAGTTGATTACAGATATGGAAACTTATAAATCAACTAAAACCATCAATAAACTGGAAGTAGAGCAGACAAGCGACTGGAGTCAAGCAACTGAGAAATTTGTTGATAAATCAGCAATACCTGCTTTACAAGGTGGTTTTGGTTTTGATTTATATGCAAAAGGATTTACTTTGAATGCGACATTCTCATATAGCTTGGGAGGATATGGTTACGATTATAATTATCAGGCATTAATGCATAATGATGGGGCTGGAAAGCATAATTGGCATAAAGATATTGAAAACCGTTGGCAGCAGCCTGGTGATATTACAGATGTTCCTAGACTTTCCAATAATTATGGTGGTGGTTCTGATAATACTAGCTATGCAAATTCTACTTCAACACGTTTCTTGACTAGCCGTTCTTATCTGAACCTGTCTAATCTTCGTTTGGGATATACTTTCCCACAAAGCATTACTTCTAAACTGCACCTGGGAGGTCTGAGCGTATATGTATCTGGAGACAACTTGTTCTTCCTTTCGGCTCGTAAAGGTTATGTGGCTAATGCTTCTTCAGGTAATAGCGATACGGTCAACAATGATAATAATAATGACTCAGGAGAATCAGGCAGAAGCCAATACAGCCCATTGAGTACAATTATGGGAGGTATTAAAGTTCAGTTTTAACTAAAATAAAATCAGAAATTTATGAAATTAAATAAATACATTCCGGTTGCTGCTTTAAGTTTGATGCTTCTAAACAGTGGATGTTCAGATTCATTTTTGGAAAAAAGTCCTTCGGATTATATCACATCTGGTGATTTGGAAGAAGTGGCTAAATGGAATACCAATATATTGATGGGACAAGCATTAGGTACTTATTCTACAACATTTGCAATGTCTACAGGTGGTGTAGAAGGTCATGATGACTTCGGACAGAAAGCTGTTGATATAGCAACAGACTTGATGAGTGGAGATATGGTCATTATGATGAAAGGATATGGCTGGTTTGAAATGGCTGGTGATTTGACTTGTTCAACTCGTACAGCATCTCAGTTCTCTTATCAATTCTGGAGATATTACTATCGTCTTATCAAAGCTGCCAATGAAATTATTGATGCTGCTGGAGGTGATGAAGCGAAACCTACTGGAGAAAATGGTGTGTATTTTGCACAAGCCAAAGCTTTGAGAGCGCATTCTTATTTTAACTTGGTAAACTTATATGCCCGTCCTTATCAGGAAGATAAAACAGCTTTAGCAATACCTATTTATCGTACTCAATTAACTTCGGAAGCTGCAAAGAAATCAAGTGTAGAAGAAGTTTATAAACTGATTGTTAAAGATTTGACAGATGCTATTCCTATGCTTGAAGGATATGAACGTCCTTCAGGACAAAAGGACCAGATTAATCAGGCAGTAGCAAAAGGTATGCTGGCTTATGCTTATCTTATGATGGGTGAAAATGGAGAAGCGGCTCGATTGACTCAAGAGGTGATTGATTCGAAAGAGTTTACCTTGATGAATAGAACGGAAGTTATCAATTCAGGATTTAGTTCTGTTTCTATTCCTGGATGGATGTGGGCTATTGATCTGACAACAAGTAACTCTCCGGCTCTGCCTACATTCTGGGGACATATGGACTTGTTTACATATAGCTATGCGTATGCCGGCGGTGAAAAATTGATTGATACTAATTTGTATAATTCTATACCGGATACAGATGTTCGTAAAAAATGGTTTACTGAAACAGATGAAAAGGGAGAACAATATGAATTGACAAACTGGTGGAAATTCTATAACAGCAAGCGTATTTTCGGAAACAGAGAATGGTATGACGATGAAGTATATATGCGTGTCGCTGAAATGTATTTGATAAATGCAGAAGCTAATGCACGAGAGAATAATCTTTCTGATGCGAAAATTTCTTTGAAAGCTTTATTGGATGAGCGTGATACAGAAGCAGCCGCAAAAGTAGAACAGATGGGTAAAGAAGGGCTTTTGGATGAAATTTACTTTAACTGGCGTTTGGAATTATGGGCTGAAGGACGTGGATTGCTTACAATGAAGCGTTTCCAGAAGAGTATTACTCGTTGTGCAGAAGATGCTATGCTTCCTGGACAAACTTATGATTATAAAGATGAACGCTTGACATTTAAAATTCCAGAAAAAGAGATTATAAATAATCCGAATTTGGATGATTAAGTTAAAGCATAAGCACTGATATTTTAGAACCCCGTCATTGGCATTAAACTGTTGATGACGGGGTTTTATTGTTTCGGATGATTTTCATAAAATACATAGCATGATGTTTGGGGCTGTATGATAAATACTTATTGTATGAATGTTTCTTTAATTTTTTGTTTGATAAAATACTTGGTGCGTGCTTTTTCGCTATATTTGCCACAATTAGACATACAACTATACTGAATGAAAGAATTTGTTATATCAGATGCGCAGACTGAAAAGGCTGCATTGGTGGGTTTGATTACCCAGACACAGAACGAGCGTAAAACGAATGAATATTTGGATGAACTTGCTTTTCTTGCAGAAACGGCAGGAGCTGAGGTCGTAAAACGTTTTACTCAAAAAATGGATTATCCCAATACTGTGACATACGTAGGTAAAGGTAAGTTGCAGGAAATTAAAGAATATCTTCTTCAGAAAAAGGAGGAAGAAGGAGAAGAAGTGGGTATGGTTATCTTTGATGATGAACTTTCTGCCAAACAGATACGTAATATCGAAAAGGAGCTGAATGTAAAGATTCTGGACCGTGCATCGCTTATTCTGGATATTTTTGCGATGCGTGCACAAACTGCCAATGCCAAGACACAGGTTGAATTGGCACAATATAAATACATGCTACCTCGTTTGCAACGTTTGTGGACTCACCTTGAGCGTCAGGGTGGTGGTTCCGGAGCCGGAGGTGGTAAGGGTTCTGTTGGTCTTCGTGGACCGGGTGAAACTCAGCTGGAAATGGACCGTCGTATTATTTTGAATCGTATGGCTTTATTAAAACAGCGTCTGGCTGAAATAGATACTCAGAAATCTACCCAGCGTAAAAATCGCGGACGTTTGATTCGTGTTGCTCTGGTTGGATATACGAATGTCGGAAAATCGACATTGATGAATTTATTGGCTAAAAGTGAAGTCTTTGCTGAAAATAAGCTGTTTGCTACTCTTGATACGACAGTACGTAAGGTGATTATTGAAAACTTGCCTTTCCTGCTTTCCGATACGGTAGGTTTTATTCGTAAACTTCCAACTGATTTGGTTGATTCGTTTAAATCTACACTGGATGAAGTGCGTGAAGCCGATTTATTGCTTCATGTGGTAGATATTTCTCATCCTGATTTTGAGGAGCAGATTCAGGTGGTAGATAAAACAATTGCTGATTTAGGAGCAGGAGGAAAGCCCACCATGATTGTATTTAATAAGATAGATGCGTATACTTATGTAGAAAAGGCTGAAGATGATTTGACTCCGAAGACGAAGGAGAATATTACGCTGGAAGAGCTTATGCATACATGGATGGCTAAGATGAATGATAATTGTATCTTTATTTCGGCTCGTAATAAAACGAATATCGATGAACTGAAGGAAATTGTTTATAAGAAAGTAAGAGAGTTGCATGTACAGAAGTATCCTTATAATGATTTCCTTTATCAAACTTATGATGAAGAATAATTATGATAAATTTCCGTTCGCTGACTGATGAAGAAATAAACAGGCTGGAATCGCAGCTTTGTTCGGCTTCCGACTGGAAGGATGTACGGGTGGCTGAACGTTTCACTCCTGACTACGTACATCATGCTCGTTTTTCCGGAAAGGTGTGTCTGGGAGTATTTGAACACGAATTTACATTGCCGGGAGGTATCTGTAAGCATTCCGGATTATCGTATGTGACTCTGCATAATGTGACAGTAGGAGATAACTGTTGCATTGAAAATGTAAAGAATTACATTGCTAACTATGAGATTGGGGCATATACATTTATCGAGAATGTAGATATTATTCTGGTAGACCGGAAATCTCGTTTTGGAAATGGGGTAGAGGTGTCTGTCTTGAATGAAACAGGAGGTCGTGAGGTTATGATTCATGACCGTCTTTCTGCACATCAGGCATATATTATGGCACTTTACCGTCATCGTCCGCAGCTCATTGAGCGTATGAAAGCGTTGGTTGAGGCTTATGCAGACGAACATGCTTCGGATAGAGGAACGATAGGTTCGCACGTCACGATTGTCAATTCGGGATATATTAAAAATGTGCGTATCGGTGACCATTGTGAAATAGAGGGAGCTGGCAGACTGAAGAACGGTAGTATTAACAGTAATGCTGACGATCCAGTACATATCGGTTACGGAGTGGTATGTGATGATTTTATTATCTCCAGTGGTTCGCACATAGAGGATGGCACGATGATGACTCGCTGTTTTGTGGGACAGGCTTGTCATATGGGACATAATTATTCGGCTTCGGATTCTTTGTTTTTCAGCAATTGTCAGGAGGAAAATGGAGAAGCATGTGCTATTTTTGCCGGACCGTTTACGGTGACTCATCATAAGTCAACTTTGCTGATTGCCGGGATGTTTTCATTTATGAATGCGGGTTCAGGATCTAACCAGAGTAATCATATGTATAAGCTGGGGCCGATTCATCAGGGAGCGTTGGAAAGGGGTGCTAAGACTACTTCGGATTCATATATTCTTTGGCCTGCACGTATCGGAGCCTTTTCACTTGTAATGGGACGTCATGTCAATCATCCTGATACATCGGATTTACCTTTCTCTTATTTGATAGAGGATAAAAATACGACTTATCTGGTTCCGGGTGTTAATCTTCGTAGCGTCGGCACAATTCGTGATGCACAGAAATGGCCGAAACGTGATTTGCGTAAAGATCCTTTCCGTCTGGATCAGATTAATTATAATTTGCTCAGTCCATACACAATTCAGAAGATGATGAAAGGACGGAGTATTCTGAAAGAGTTGGAAAGAGTATCGGGAGAAACTTCGGAAACATATTCTTATCAGAGCGCAAAGATTAAAAACTCGGCATTGAATAAAGGTATCAAGTTTTATGAAACAGCTATTCATAAATTCCTGGGTAATTCGGTTATCAAGCGTCTGGAGGAAATACATTTTAAGAATGATAAGGAAGTACGCCAGCGTTTATTGCCGGATACTTCGATCGGACAAGGTGAATGGGTTGATATTTCTGGCTTAATAGCTCCAAAAACAGAGATAGAGCGATTGATGAGCGATATAGAAACAGGTGTTTTGCACACCGTTGATCAGATACATGACCGTTTTGCGGAAATGCATGCCAATTATTATACCTATGAATGGACTTGGGCGTATGGAAAGATGCTGGAGTTCTACGGACTGGATGCAGAAACAATTACTGCGAAGGATATTATAAACATTGTGCATCAATGGCAGCAGTCTGTAGTATGGCTGGATAAGATGGTATATGAAGATGCAAAGAAGGAATTTTCGCTTTCTTCGATGACTGGATTTGGAGCTGATGGCAGTAAGGAAGAGCAGGTACTCGATTTTGAACAGGTGCGAGGGGTGTTTGAAAGTAATCCTTTTGTAACAGCCGTTTTGAAGCATATAGAAGTGAAGACTGAACTTGGAAATGAATTAGTTGCTCGTTTAAGCAATATATATAATTAAAAAGAATGTGATTTATGAAAGGCGTATGGCTATTTTTTGTATTTAGTTGTATGTTTTTGTTTTTACAGGCGGGAACTTATCGTAAAAGAGAAGTTAGCCGCCCGTGCTTTATTACGACAAATACGTCGAAAATAGAAATAAAGAAAATCATATTAACGGATGAGCAGACGCAGGTAGATGCTGTTTTGTATGGTGAGCCAGGAGAAGCTGCTGTTATCTCTTCGAAAACATGTCTGCGTACCACGCAGCAAGAATTTAGCTTGCGTGAAGCTGAAGGGGTGTCTATTGATGGAAAAACCGAGCCGGAGCTTATTTCGAAGTCGGGGAAGCATCATGTAACTCTTTCTTTTGCTCCGATTCCTGCAGGGGTGCATGCTGTTGATTTTGTAGAGAAAGAAGAAGGATGGATTATATGGGGAGTACAACTAAGTAAGGCAGAACCCTATGTATATATACCAAGTTTTTTACAAACTAATCATCTGGAGCAAAGTCAGGATTTGCCTGCTCCCCAGTTAAAAGCGGGTAAGTCTATAATAAACGGTTATATATTAGGTTATGATCCTCAAATTGCATTGGATGTTGTTTTTCGTCATTCAGATTGGCTGTTTTATAATGATTGGGGAAAGACTGTAAAGGTACGTCAGGATGGTTCTTTTCATATTGAAACCGATTTGCTGCTCGCCGGAGGGGCAAAACTTCAGATAAATAAGGCACAGTTGGATCTTTTCCTTTTACCAGGTAAAGAAATGACTGTGTATATTCATCTTCCCAGATTGAGTATGTCGGCTTCCCGTTTGTTGAAGGATGAGTATGGCCAGAAGCAGAAAGCGTGGTTTGATGGAGCTGAATCCTTGTTGAATACGGAACTGGCTACCTGGGGATATCCTCTGGCTCTTAACGATGATCCTGATTTCTCAAGTAAGACGCTGGATTTATCTGATGAAGAATATAATAAACAGGTGCAGTCTGAGCTGGAAAGACTTGAATCGGATTTAGACCATGACCAACGAGCCGGTAAAGCGTATAAGGAATACGTATCTGCAAATATGCAAATAAATGCTCTTGTTCTGCAAGGTGCCCGTACTAAAATGCAGGGGATTGTAGACTCTCCTTATGATAAATATGGTTACGATTATGTGACATACTTACAGTATCGGGAACGTGATACGGGGGAAACGTTAGGTTTGTGGGAAGATATAAAAAAGGCAAGAAATATTTATCAGAATGTTGTTAAAGAAGAACGTCTGAAATCGGCAGACAAAAAAATGCTGGCTTCGATAGAACATCCGGAAATAAGTGCATATGTAAGAGAAAAGATAAAGACCATGCAGGCTGTTGCCGAACGGGCAAAGGCTTCTGAAAAATATGTTATTGCAGAGTTGGATACATTAGTGTCGGGAGCTGATATATTGCCTGCTATCATATCTCAGCATCGGGGTAATGCTGTACTTGTTGATTTCTGGGCTACATGGTGCGGTCCTTGCCGGAAAAGCATGCCTGCGGTAAATGTACTAAAACAGCGGATGTCATCGAAAGATGTAGTATATGTTTATGTTACAGGACCATCTTCTCCAAAAGAAGTCTGGAAGACTGCTATTGCGGAAATAAATGGTATACATTATCGTTTGACTCAGAAACAATGGGAATATCTTTGTAATTCGTATGGCATTACAGGAATTCCGGGATATCTGGTAATCAGTTACGATGGTAAGCTTCAAGATCGTTATGTAGGATTTCCTGGAGTTGACATTTTGCAGAGAGATTTGTTGAGAGCTATGGAGTAGGAGAGTTTCAGTAAATCTCTTACTGAATCATGAAAGTGAAATACGGCAGAGTTTTTGAATCATTCGGAACAAAGATTTTATCTTAATTAAGGAAAAATTTCGATAATACTTCGTACCTTTGTTGGCATAGTAACTAACAATTAATTTCTTATCATTATGGCAACACCAGAATTCAAGTATCAGCCGATGTTTGAACACGGAAAGGATACTACTGAATACTATTTGCTTACAAAAGACTATGTGTCTGTAAGCGAGTTCGAAGGAAAACCTATCCTGAAAATTGAAAAAGAAGGATTGACTGCAATGGCTAACGCTGCATTCCACGATGTTTCTTTCATGTTGCGTCGTTCTCACAACGAACAGGTAGCCAAAATATTGAATGATCCGGAAGCTAGCGAAAACGATAAATACGTTGCTTTGACTTTCTTGCGTAACGCTGAAGTTGCAGCAAAAGGAGTTTTACCTTTCTGTCAGGATACCGGTACTGCTATTATACATGGTGAAAAGGGTCAGCAAGTATGGACTGGATACTGTGATGAAGAAGCTTTGTCACTGGGTGTATATAAAACATATACAGAAAACAACTTGCGTTATTCTCAGAATGCTCCGTTGAGTATGTATGAAGAAGTAAACACACGTTGTAACTTGCCTGCACAGATCGATCTGGAAGCTACTGAAGGTATGGAATATAACTTCCTGTGTGTAACAAAAGGTGGTGGTTCAGCTAATAAAACTTATCTGTATCAGGAAACCAAAGCTATCTTGAATCCGGCTACATTGGTTCCGTTCCTGGTAGAAAAGATGAAGACTTTAGGTACAGCTGCTTGTCCTCCTTATCATATTGCATTTGTAATTGGTGGTACATCTGCTGAAAAGAACTTGCTGACTGTGAAATTGGCTTCTACTCGTTTCTATGACAACTTGCCTACTACAGGTAATGAATACGGACGTGCATTCCGCGATGTAGAACTTGAAAAGCAAGTATTGGAAGAAGCTCACCGTATTGGTTTGGGAGCACAGTTTGGTGGTAAATATTATGCTCACGATGTACGCATCATTCGTTTGCCTCGTCACGGTGCTTCTTGTCCGGTTGGCTTGGGTGTTTCTTGTTCTGCTGACCGTAATATCAGATGTAAGATTAATAAAGATGGTATCTGGATTGAAAAACTGGATTCAAATCCGGGTGAATTGATTCCTGAAGAATTGCGTCAGGCAGGTGAAGGTAATGCTGTGAAGATTGACCTTAACCGTCCGATGCCGGAAATTCTTGCAGAACTCGATAAATATCCTGTTGCCACTCGTCTGTCACTGAATGGTACTATTATCGTAGGTCGTGATATCGCTCATGCTAAACTGAAAGAACGTTTGGATCGTGGTGAAGATTTGCCTCAGTACATTAAAGACCATCCTATTTATTATGCTGGTCCTGCCAAGACTCCTGCAGGTATGGCTTGTGGTTCTATGGGACCGACAACTGCCGGACGTATGGACCCGTATGTTGACTTGTTCCAGAGTCATGGTGGTAGCATGATTATGTTGGCTAAAGGTAACCGTAGCCAGGCTGTAACCGATGCTTGTAAGAAGCATGGTGGTTTCTATCTGGGTTCTATCGGTGGTCCGGCTGCTATTCTTGCTCAGAATAACATTAAGAGCATCGAATGTGTAGAATATCCTGAACTGGGTATGGAAGCAATCTGGAAGATTGAAGTAGAAGACTTCCCTGCATTTATTCTGGTTGACAATAAGGGTAATGATTTCTTTAAACAGATCAAACCACGTTGTACTGGAAACTGTAAATAAGTAATTTATTTTCAACTATAAGAAAGGCATCATCCTCTACTGATTTGAAAGAGGATGATGCCTTTTCTTTTTATATTCTTGGTCGGTTTATTATTGAGGATTAGCGATGACTTCGAATATTTCAGCTTTGCCTTCCAGAGTGACTTTGGTTACTTTATCGTTTGTCAGTTCAAGTTTGAAGAAAGGCGAAGAAATACTTGTTTCGGATACCAATTCTCCTTTTTTATCAAATTGTTTGACTTTGAGCGGAGCTGAAAGTTTATTCATCAATAATGTATAAGTTTTTGTTCCTTGAGGAACTTCGAAAGTTAGTGCATTAGAAACCTTATAAAAAGTAGACAGATTTTGATCGAATGCATAAACAACTTGTTGTGGATTCTCTGACTCCAGTTTGAATCCTAGATTTTCAACATGAAGCGGGTTGACTTCGAAAGAGCGGACAGAAGCATAATTTTTGCGTTCAGATTCCAGTCTTTTCAGTCGTACGTAACGTGCTTTTACAGCATCTCCTTTCCAGTTGATGACATATTGCTTATTCAATTCTTTGATAAGGGGAGTCCATGTTTTGCCGTCAGCAGAACATTCTAGAATCGCATGGTCAAAGTAGTCTACATCGTCTACAGAATTTCGTCCTTGCAGGATTGATATTTCTGTCACGTCACGGATGTTTCTCAGGTCTACTCCAATCCAATCACCTTCTTTTTGTCCGATACCTGACGTATAGTAAGTCGTAGTGTCATTATCAAGCATTAATTTAGTAAGGATTGTACCAGAGTTACCAAACGAACCAATGCCTTTATAATCTTTAGGTGTTGTACCCAGCAGTTTCTTTAAGAATCCATGAGCCATATCGTCCATTGCATTTTCATAGAACGGTTGCAGTTTGAGTGTTCCGGATTTATGAGCTTCATAAGCTTTACGATCTTCTTTACTCATCAGGTTCTGCACATATTTGTTCCAGAAGCTACTGTCGTCGTTGCCTGAGCGATAAATTTGAGCCAGTTCAATAGCTTGTTTCCCTCTTGTTCCCAGCTTCCCGAATTCTGTCAGCCACGGACGGAGTTCTTGCAGCAGAGCTTTATTCTCACATCCCTGTTCCATTTCAGCCGGGACTTTTTCTATTTTTTCGAATTCTGTTTTAAGAGCCTGAGCCGTGGCATCATTCCATTCTGCAATCCGGAATGTCTTAGTTTCCCAAGACTCATCTCTGCGATATCCGTTTTCAGTGTCACTGGAGTGAATGGCAAATGTACGGTAAGCATCTTTGGCTTTTGGAGTCAACTCCTGCAATCCTCTTTCCCAACTGTCTATAGGATTATAGTTTGCGATATTCCATGTGTAGTCTGCAACTCCGTACAAAGCAAGCTTGGAAGCCTCACCGTGTTCCATTGGGTTGCTGACAACACCACAGACATTTTCTTTAGTCAGCGAAGTATCCAGACCGTATACGGGACCTTGTAGAATGAAGTTACGGATATAATCGGTTACCGGATAGTTCCACCAGTAATACGCCGGTCTTTTGATACGTGAGTTAATCCATTCCATTGTTTCCGGAGTCAGGTCACTGCATACCACATCTCCTGTCCAGAATACTTTTATATCTGGATTCAAACTATTTCCATAAATAGCCAGGCTCCCTTGCGGAGTAGGATTAGCCCAAAGCTTAGAGTAGTCTGTCGGGCAGACTGTCAATGGAGATACATCACCTTTGGCTTTTACAAAGTCATCAGTCAGACGGTTTAGTAATTCTGTCTGTTTTAACGGATTGGTTCCTTCTCCTGAAATGTCATCGAAGAAAATTGCGAAATCTCTTACTCCCAGGTCGTACATCCAGTTAAACTTATTGACCAGATTCTGATAATCTTCTTCGTTCCATTTGATGTCTTGCCCCGGATGGATGGCCCATACAAAATCTACGCGATTCCGTTTACACGCCTGAACCAGTTCTTTGATATTCTGAGCTTCTTTTTCGGGATAAGGAAGTCTCCAGTTCGGACAACTATGAAATGGATCATCTTTAGGACCATATAAGTAAGTGTTCATTTTGAATTTTCCGTAGAAATCAATTAATGACATACGTACCTGATGTGACCATGGCGTGCCGTAAAAACCTTCTACTACACCACGGTTGGGTAAGTCTGGATAATCGTTGATATCTAAATAAGGTAATTGTTTTTCTGCAGCGATAGGGCTTTCTATAAGTTGGCGCAATGTTTGGATGCCATAAAAAGCTCCTCGTTCATCATATCCAACGATTGTAACTCCTTTTTTGTCAATACGCATGGTGTAAGCTCCAGAAATCTCCTTAACTCCTTGCTTAAGTGCTACCTTTTTTCCAAAATCGATAGTTAGTTTCACTCCTTTCTTTGTCAGAGTAAGAAATTTCAGATCTTCTGCAAATTTTTCTTGTTTATCTTTAAGAACCAATCCACCAGCAATATCCAACATATTGTTTCGATCTACTGTTAGTTTGTGGGGAGTCGGATTGATGATAATTCCCTGATGGTCTATCTTCTTTCCGGGAACGGGCAATACTTGTTGGATTTCCAGTCGTTGTGACGATAAATCAAACTCAGTTTCTTGTGCAAGGAGGTTACTGCATGCCATTGCGCATATTACTCCTGCCATTAGTGATTTTTTATAGTATCTTTTTTCCATATAAAATAGGTTTTGCTTTACAAAGCTATTGATTTCCTTGTAAAAGAAAGTTGTTTTAGGGCAAAATGTTTGCTTGAACTTGAAACATCCCTTGTTTTTCCGAGGATTTCATATTCCCCGTAATCCTTTACCCGGACGAGATGGGAATGTCCACCCGATACGACGAGGCATAAAAATGGCGGTTCCAGTTCTTTATTTTCAATATAATTGGCGCTGATATGCCCCTCGATATGATGCACGCCGATAAGCGGCTTGTTCGCAGCAAATGCAATTGCCTTTGCTTCCGCTACACCGACTAAAAGCGCTCCGACCAGTCCCGGTCCATAGGTCACTGCGACCGCTGTAATATCGCCCAGCGTACAGCTTGCGTCCCCAAGCGCCTTACGGACAACCTGATTTATCTTTTCAATATGCTTGCGTGACGCAATTTCCGGCACTACGCCGCCGTAAAGCGTATGCAGGTCAATCTGCGAATAAATGACGTTGGAAAGCACTTCCCTGCCGTTTTTGACGACAGCCGCTGCCGTTTCGTCACAGGAGCTTTCGATCGCCAGTATGAGCACATCTTTTTCTTTTGTATCTGTCATGTCCTTACGCCTCATTCTTCCTCAAATGCAAGATCCTGGGTCCATCCATCCTTTGCCGCAAAGGAATCCGGAAATATTTTGCGCACACCGCCCATAAATTCCTCCGGATGCACCAGTGACGGACTGTAATGGGTAAGCCACATCTTTTTCACCTGTGCACGCTTCGCCATGTCCGCAGCTTCCAGAAACGTCATGTGCTTATGTTCTTTTGCCTTATCTTTCTTTTCCGGCTCCCCGTACATGCCTTCGCAGATAAAAAGATCCGAACCTGCCGCATGCTTTACAATGCCTTCCGTAGGTCTGGTATCCGTACAGTAAGTGACCTTCAGTCCCTTTCTGGCTTCTCCCATGACCATATCCGGCGTATAGATTTTCCCATCCAGCTCCAGTGTCTCACCTTTCTGCAGCTTGTTCCAGTAGCGTCGCTCAATTCCAAGCGCTTCCGCCTTATCCAGCTGGAACTTGCCTGCACGGTCAATCGAAAGACTGTATCCATAGCAGACAACATTATGATTGACCCGAAAAGCTTCTATTCTCAGCCCATCAAAACACAGGGTCTGTTCATTTTCTTCAAATTCAATACATCTGATGTCAAACGGAAGCTCCGGTGCAATCACACGGAGCGCATTCACCGTCCTGGTAAGCCCTTTGGGACCGATTACCGTCAAGGGTTCTGTCCGTTCTGCATTTCCCATTGTTAGAAGCATTCCAGGCAGCCCGCTGATATGATCTGCATGAAAATGAGTAAAACAGATCACGTCGATAGGCTTTGGGCTCCATCCTTTTTCTTTCATCGCAATCTGTGTACCCTCTCCACAGTCGATCAGGATACTTTTTCCATTATAACGAACCATCAGAGACGTCAGCCACCGATATGGCAGCGGCATCATTCCTCCGGTTCCCAAAAGACAAACTTCAAGCATTCTATT
>OGZL01000932.1_pt1 | contig 23076 bp, 18 predicted proteins | sample 1576761 | NCBI WGS metagenome assembly OGZL01 (sample SAMEA3541595, study PRJEB24748) | human gut metagenome | biome: human gut; feature: human-associated habitat; material: faeces | place: China | collected 2012
AGAATAATATTTACTCAAAGCATCACTTCCTTTCAATATTATTCTATACTAATAATCTACAAAATTCAACAGTTGTTTATATACTTTTATAAGTTTTGTTCAGCTGTTCTTTACCTCCTAATGTTTTGCCTGGTGTCAGGATCAAAGTATATCATACGAAAAACTTTCGTATTTTTCTCATCCTGTCATCATTTCATAAGTTTCTTCAGAAGATCCACCAGCTCATCAATCGCTTCGTCTTTTCCGTTGCGGATATCCTCTGCCACACAGGTATGGATATGATTGGACAGCAGAACTTTATTGAAACTGTTGAGTGCAGAATTGATCGCCGAAACCTGTACCAGAATATCGGCACAGTAGGCATCCTTTTCCAACATTCCCTTCACACCGCGAACCTGCCCTTCGATGCGGCTTAAACGATTGATCAGATCTTTATATTCTTTTTCTGAGCGTTCCTTTTTTCGCTCAGAACACTGACAGCAGCATGTTTTTTCTATCTGTTCCCTGTTTTCTTCCATTTCATTCACTTCCTTTTCTTATATACCCCTGTTAGGTATTTTTCGTATTACATTATATACCCCCATGACGTATTTTTCAAGTCCTTTTCCTGAAAAAATTTATACATTAACGGATATCAGGATATAAAGAATGAACATTCACGTAAAGCTCACAGAGCTTCGCATTGCTCATGTCACGCAAAAGAGGCAGGATTTCTCCCGCCTGTTTTTTGTCTGAATTCTTTATTTTGATGCCTGTTCTGTTTTGCTTATCTGAAAAATTCTTCCGCTGCTCTGATAAAACTTCCGGTATCTTCCACACCGGCTGTCTCATACGGAGAATGCATCGCCAGCTGCGGAAGCCCGATATCTACCGCGTTCATCGGTACCTGTGTATTCGAAATATTTCCAAGTGTTGAGCCGCCCGGTACATCGGAGCGATTCACAAAGGTCTGGTATTTTACGCCTGCCCGGTCGCAGAGATCCTTGAATTTTGCCGCTGACACCGCATCGGTACAGTATTTCTGGTTGGCATTGTATTTGATGACAATTCCGCCGTTTGGCAGCGGCCGGTTCACCGGATCTGCCTTTTCTATGTAATTTGGATGCAGTGCATGGGCATTATCCGCCGAGATCATAAAACTGCCTGCCAGCGTCATCAGATATTCTTCATACGTTCTGCCAAGGCCATCGTTGATCCGCCTGAGCGTATCCTTTAAAAAGGTAGAAGCCGCCCCCTGCTTTGTTCCGCTTCCGACTTCTTCATTATCCAGAACACAATGAACTGCAATGCTCTCTTCTTTCTTTCCGGCAAGCATCCCTTCCATCGATGCAAATGCACACTGAAGATCATCCAGATGCGGAGCTGAGACAAATTCTCTGTCAGCTCCCCAGATCTTACCCTCCATCCGATTATAGAGGAACAGATCATGTGCCAGAATATCCTCCGGATTTACCCCAAGTTCCTCTGCAACTATTTTCAGAAGCTCCGGCTTCGAATCTCCGCACCCGAGAAGCGGCAGCAGATCTTTCTGCGGATTGTAAGACACACCTTTGTTTGCCTCCCGGTTCATGTGGATTGCCAGACTTGGGATCATGACCAGATCCCGGTCGATATTGACCAGTTCCTCTTTCAGACTACCGTCACGCCTTACAACCACTCTGCCCGCTACCGACAGCGGCCGGTCAAACCACGGTGCCATCAGCATACCGCCATAACCTTCCACATTCAGTTTTGTGTAGGCATTTTCTACCCGCATTTCCGGATTTTCCTTGATCTTAAAAGCCGGAGAATCGCTGTGGCTGGCAATGATATGAAACTTCCGACACTCCTTCTTTGGAATCGAAAATGCAATCAATGCCGAATGATTTCTTGTTACGATATATTTCCCGCCCGGCTGTAACTTCCAGTATTCCTGCTCTGAAAGAAGCTGATATCCGTTTTCTGCAAATTTTTTCTCCATCTCTGCCGTTGCCTGAAAAGCCGTCGGACTTTTTTTAATAAAGGCAAGGAGAGATTCTGTTGTTTTGTAATGCATATAGCTACCTCACTGTTTTATCTATTATTTGGAAATTTTTAAAATTTATCTCAAATGAATCTGATAAATAAAATACCACAATATCTGTTAGAATACGTTGTTCAGTTTCTCTTATTATACTGCAACTTCCAAAAATATGAAAGCAGGAGTAATGCGATATATTTCTTCAATTTATAAGTTTTCAGGAAATAAAAACAGTATTTCATCAAGAACAATTTAGTGCAAATAATGTAAAATTCGATTCAATCAAAAAAATATTTAGGAGATGGAATGGTGGTATTTCAATTCACGAGGTCAATTTCTGACAGAAACATAAAACACGAGTGTGTGAAACTTTTTCTGTAAATTAACAAATAATAGGTTCTTCTATGATAAAAAATCATAGGAGGGCCTTTTATTATGGCCAGACAAAAGAAACCGGTACATCGAGTACAAATGACGGAAGGAAAAAGAAATATTATCCACCGGCTTCTTGAAGAGTATGATATTCAAACGGCTGAAGATATTCAGGATGCCCCGAAAGATCTTCTTGGTAGAACAATCAAAGAAATGATGGAAGCCGAAATAGATAACCACCTTGGCTACAAAAAATCATTTCCATGTATGCAAAAGGAATGACTACCCGCCGGATTTCGGAAACGATTGAGGATATTTACGGATTTGAAACATCAGAAGGCTTTATTTCTGATGTAACAGACAATATCCTGTCACATATTGAAGACTGGCAAAATCGCCCGTTAGATGAGGTGTATCCTATTCTCTACATTGATGCGATCCATTACTCTGTTCGTGATAATGGCGTTATCCGCAAACTTGCTGCTTATGTGATTCTTGGCATCAACATGGAAGGAAAAAAAAAGGTTCTTACCATTTCAGTAGGCGATAATGAAAGTGCGAAATACTAGCTTTCGGTTATGAACGAATTGAAAAACCGGGGTGTAAAAGATGCTTTGATCATTTGTGCGGATGGACTTACCGGTATAAAAGAAGCGATCACTGCCGCTTTTCCGAAAACGGAATATCAGCGTTGTATCGTACATCAGGTACGAAATACTTTAAAATACGTTCCTGATAAAGACAGAAAAGCATTTGCCACAGATTTAAAAACGATTTACCAGGCTGCTGATGAAAAGAAAGCTCTGGCCGCATTAGACAGAGTAACAGAAAAATGGGCACCAAAATATCCGAATTCCATGAAACGCTGGAAGGATAACCGGGATGCAATTTCACCTATTTTCAAGTTTTCAGCAACGGTCAGAAAGGTGATCTATACGACAAATGCCATTGAATCCCTGAATTCCACATATCGTAAGCTGAACCGTCAGAGAAGCGTTTTTTCGAGTGATACAGCACTCCTAAAAGCATTATACCTTGCTACTTTTAAAGCAACGAAAAAATGGACAACAACGGTTCGCAACCGGGCACAGGTATATGGGGAACTGAGTATTATGTATGAAGGACGCCTGCCCGAATAGGCGACTCAGAATATAGCAAGACCGGCGGATTTTTCGCCTGCTCTTGATATACAAATTTATAGCTGTTATATATAAAACAAGAGCGAAAAGCTCAATAAATAAACTTTTCGCCTTGCATTATCATAGAAGAATCTTACTTACAGACTTTTCTTTATAGTCTCTAAAACACTACTCCAGCAGATATTTCAATTCACACGCCCCTTACGGGACGTGACAATATGATGACGATTATCTTGAATATTCATTAAATTTCTACTCACACGCCCCTTACGGGACGTGACAAAGATTACGGTCTGGAGATCCCGGAAGAGAAAATTTCTACTCACACGCCCCTTACGGGACGTGACACAACAGCAAGAAAACGGAATCCGGGACACTTGAATTTCTACTCACACGCCCCTTACGGGACGTGACGTGTTTCGTCGTACATATGTAAATATATAACAATTTCTACTCACACGCCCCTTACGGGACGTGACTGTGTTGTGCTGTTCTCTTTTTTCGGGTTTTGGAATTTCTACTCACACGCCCCTTACGGGACGTGACGATTTCTTCATCGCTCATGTTTTCTAGTGCATTAATTTCTACTCACACGCCCCTTACGGGACGTGACTCTGTTGGTGCAGTTTCTTCATTAGTTTCTGATATTTCTACTCACACGCCCCTTACGGGACGTGACCGCTACATTTTGTATTTATGTAACGGAACATTTCCACATATTGGGACGGACTTATTTCTGCTGATATCATTTATATGATATCGCATATATAACTTATTTATTATAATGTTTTTTCAGGCGAACCTCAAGTGGTTTTTGAATCATCACACCTTCGCTACCTTCAAATAATAATTACGCCTTCTGGATCATATGTTTTCTCAGCACCTATATGTTCAATTTTCTTATTCCAGTTGTTCCCAAGATAATAAAATCGCAAACTATCCTCTTCTGGATTAATTAATTTTAATAAACTATCTTTTAATTTCAAAAAAGAGGAATAATCTAAATCAGCTTCAAAAACAGAATTCTGTACTCGTTGTGCATGATTTTGACATTCTTTCGCCACTTTTCTTAACCTGGTTTTTCCTGCTGCACTGACAGTACTAACATCATAACTTATTAAAACCATCATTTTATCTCACCACCTATTTTTGCAGATATGGTGGATAGCTCTCAATGTCGCCTCGTATATATTTGGCAAGCAAATTGCTCTGCACATACGGTAATAATCCAAATGGTATCTTTTGCTTCAGATACGGATGCATTAAATCAGTACGTTTCTTTTCCTGCCATTTTGACAATACTTTTTTCCTGCCATCTGCATTTAACCAAACCGCTCCTGAAATCTGCTTTTCAAAATCTTTTTCTCCTATAATCTGCAGATTCAATAAAGTGATAACAAAACGTTCTACAATACATCTTATTTCTTCCACCATATCGCAGGCCAATGATACACGACCGCTTCGCAATGCATGACAATATCCAATATAACTATCCAATCCTACTGTTTCCAACGCCGCTGCAAATTCATTTGTTGCAAGTGTATAAACAAATGATAAAATTGCGTTTACCGGGTCCAACGGCGGACGTTTTGTTCGAAACTCAAAGCTAAACGGTACTTTTGTATTTGTTATCAATCGATTGAAAATTGAAAAATAATTCTGTGCACAATATCCTTCAATACCCATAACTTCTTCTATTGTCTCTGCTCTATAAACATTCTCAATTCCGTCATGTAAAATCCCCAGTACTTTTTGTATTTCCTGATTATCTCTCAATTCTGCATTATCATGTAATGTTCTGCGTATTACCTGCCTGGTATTACTGAATTTTGCTGCCATCGTATTTTGTGCCAGCTGCAATCCGCATGCTCTGAAACAGTCAATTTGTTCTACACGGAGAAAAACATTTCCTTTTGTCTCTCCACAAACTTTTGCCAGAAATTTCCCCTGTGGCGACATAAAATTAATTGGAATCAGCTTTTCCACGCACTTTCCCATCAACGCCGGCGAACATCCAAGATAACTAAAACACACAATATTTTCCACATTTTCAAAAGGAATCCGAAGTTTAATTTCTCCTTCTGCCTTGCAGACAAGATTTTCACCGTCCAACATCAAATACATCTGTTCATTTGTCACATATATTGTATTTAAGAGTTTTCGCATAACGGTTCCCTCTCAATCTTTTTTATCTCTTTTTTTAAATCAGGGATTTTTCTCATGGATGGCATACATACATCTTTCATAGAACATCCATTACAGTTTTGATTTTTTCGAATCGGCGGGATTTTTCCTGCTTTTAAAAAATCCCGCATTTCTGTCAAAAGTCTCTTTAATTCTTCATTATATTTTTCAAAATTTTCTTTTAATGGCAATGATATTCTTTTCTTCACATCTGCATAATACAGAACACCGTCACAGTCCCCTCCAAAAATAGAATCCACACACAGTTTCTGTGCAAAAACCTGCATCAGATCATCTTCCCGATAATCTTTTTCTTTTGGTTTTGTTGGTTTATATTCTACAATAGTCAGTTTATATCTTTGATTGTCATCTTTTATCGTAATCCCTGTTTTATCTTTTTTTAATTCTATACAGTCTGTTACGCCATATAAATTGTATTGCTCATCATCATTATAAACCGGAACCGAAGTATATACTTTTTTGCCTCTTCCTGTATAACTTTTCTCCGGATCATGTACTCGATCATGTAGCAGATTTGCTTTTGTTACGAATATATTCTCGCCCCAGGATTTATTAATTTCTATCAATCCCCAACGATGGGGACAATACATGTAATGCTGTATAGATCGGATTGTTATCTCCTGGCTTTTCATAATTTTTCGATCAGTTCTACTCCTTCCGGCATCTTTTCATCCACTTCAATTTTATAATCATCAAAACAACGAGGAATTTCATTTTCTTCTTTTATTTTAATTTTTTCAAACATTAAATGTGACGGACTATTTCCAAGTACATTGCTGTGTTTGAACACATACAGCTTTCGCATACACATCTTTCCTCTTGCAGCACTATGATCATTCTCAAACATATTTATGATTGCTTCCCACAAAAGTTCCAGATCTGCTTCTGATAAATCTGTGGTCTTATTTGCCAGTGCAGCAGATACATAACCTTCTGCCCGATATAATGCATACGGAATGATGCTTTTCTTTCCCATTTCCGTCTGACCGGTTTCCTGACGCTCATCCGTTGTGCGTGCCTGTCTTGTAATCGTAATATCCTCTATATCGATTGGCGAAATACTTCTGGCAAAATTAAGCTGTACCGGCCCTCTGACAATACCACAAGGATCATCACCGGTTGACATTACTGCTCCAAAGGTTCTCACATCATAATAATTCTTACACATGTATGCACGAGCCTTTTTAACATCATCCTCATTTTTTCCCTTATTCTTCGTTTTCAATCCTTCTGCTTCATATGCTGCTGTAAATTTACTGTTCAAGGCTTTATCCGGTTTAATCAGAATGTTATATCCCGCTTCTCCTTCTTTTACCAGTTCTACATAATTTCTGATTTTTCTCTTCAGGCAGACATCCGTAACATAACCATATCCTGACTCAGAGTCTATTCTCGGTGCATTTCCTGCATCCGGATCCCCGTTCGGATTTCCGTTCTCCACATCAAAAAGCATTATAAAATCATATCTGTTCTCCAGTGCCATTCTTTATTCCTCCATTTCGTCTCTATTCATTTTTTATTGTTCTTCTTTCTTTTCACTCTTCTTAAAAAGCTCCGGTATTTGCTGGTAATATCCTACAAAAAATTCTCCCTGTTCTGTACGTCGCAACATTTCCGGAAATTTTCCATCCAGTAGTTCTATGATTTTCTGGATTCTCTCATTATACTTATAACGATAATTTGCATTTTTTATTTTTTTTAAGTGATTCTGACTAAGCCGTATCAATTTAGGAAAAATCAACGCCGGTTTTACCGATGCTGATGCAAAATATGCATCTTTAATGGTTCTGTTTAACTCTGTCCCTGCTGCATCTTTCTGCAGCTGTTCCAATACTGCAAACAACCGTCCGCACAAATATGCCGGACTCTTATTTTCTTCATTCAATCCCACTGTAATCTCCTCCTTTTTGTCATTTCTGTTAAGATATGCCTTTACTATACCGCAGCGAATCCTATTGATGTTTCGATCAATTCGGATTCTTCGCAGAGTATTTTCAAATAATGCCACCGGATATTTTCCGCCATATACTACTGCATTTAACAACCCTGCCATTAAAGCCGGATTTACTTTATCATTCTTACTCTTCGGTGAAATCAGTTCTTTTTCAATCATCCAGAGAGGCACCGGCTTTTGTTCCTGTACCACCTGTATTTCCTGTTGAAATCTTGCAATATTCCACAACACATCTGCATATTTCTTACGAATAATAAACTTTACCGAAAGCCTAGAAGAATTAGGCTTTAACCCCAGCATATAAAAATCAACACTTGGATCTACAGTACTTAGATTTTCCAGCCTTTTTGCAGTTATTTTTCCTTCCCTGGCATCTTCCATCATCTTTTTCAACATTTCTTCTGTCTGTTCTGCATTTAAAGTATCAGACTCTCCAAAAAGCAACTGGCTGAACAGATCTTCACACTTATCTTCCGTATCCATTGCCCAAAAGACCATCGTCATATCTTCCAGCATATGTTTGTGTTTTTGAGACGCAAGAAGATAATTCAATGCTTCTGTATATTTTTTCATCATTTCTTCTGAAATTCCGCTGTTATAGGACTGTTCATTTCCATAAGAATTTTCAGAAGGATTATTATAACCGATCAGCACACTTCCTGTTGCAAGTCCTCCATACACCCCTTTGATCTTGCTGTGGATTCTTGCAAGAGGTCTTTCTTCACCTGAAACTGCACATTGTGCAAAATAAGCATCTTTTGCTTCTGCTTTTTGCTTTTCATAATACATGTTCCATTTTTTTGCAAACACTGGTTCATCCTGAAGATAATGTCCAGGTCTTCCAGTCAGGCAGAACACATAACCTGATTTTGCGTAATCTTTTTGTAATCTTAATAATTCCTGGTTTTCTGTCTGTTCTTCCGGTTTCCAGTTGAGAAGAAATTTTCGATACGCATTCACAAGCGGTGTATCCATTTCTTCAATAAATTTCAGGTTTGTTTCTACAAAAGCTGCATGGGATTTTTGTGCCTTTCCCGTCCGGTCTGTTGGTGTCAGTCTTTCTTTTTCCAAGTTCAATCCAAACAAATATAACGGTCTGTGCTCTGCTATATTGGCATCAATTCCTGGTTTTTCTGTTCTCTGAGGCATTTTCAGATCCTGCGGCACTAATTTCTTTTTTATTTTTTTCCCGACTTTTACTTCTGTTTCTTTCTGAATATTTATAATATGATCAATCTCGCCTTCTTCCGTCAATGCTACCTCATAATGTATCTTTACCTTCGAATATCCTTCCGGAAGTACCTTTTCTGCTGCCGACAGCATATCATAATAATCACATAATGCTTTTATCAGCATCGCAATCCCTCCCTGTATTTTTGAACATCAATGACTCCCTCAATCATGTGCGGTCTGTAGTATAATGTTTTTGCACGATCGGAGAATTTGGGATTTTCCCAGTCTCCATTAATGGGTTTCCCCCTGTCTTCAAACTGTACCTCATAACTCATATATCCGAGATCAACATCCCCCATTTCCTTGATTCTGCTGCTTATCATTTCTGTATCAAACGCATCTACCAGTTCTATTCTTTTTACCGGAAATTCACTGCACCCAAGACATGGTGTCCGAAACCATTGACCTTTTTCCAGTCTTCGTTTCAAAATGTTATAATGCTTATTTTCTCCGTCATCTTCTCGATTATTTTTCAAGCCGGTCAGCTCAAAGTGAAATTCTATACCATATTTCACTTTTTTCAGAACCATTGCTGCCCTCTGACTTCTGCTTTGAGAAGTATAGATACAAGGATCTCCTCCTTTCTGTTTCATCTGATTTTTTACTGCACTGAGCAGTACCTTATCTTTTACTTCATTTCTTCGAATATTTGCAAAATCAATCTCCTGAAATACAATGATTTTGTCAATCACATAACGGATTGCCGGTTTCCAGTACACACTCTTTAACATTCCTTCCAATGCTCCCGGTGTCGGAACATCATAGCTGACTCGTTCCACTTTCAATTCCGGTCGCGTAAAGCATGCATAATCTCCTTCCACTATGATTTTAAATCCATATCCCATTGTTTTTCACCTCTTCTTTCATAAAAAATAATCTTGTGCTTCCAATAAAATTCCTAAATTTTCGTCATAATAATCTTCATTTGTCAGACAGTATATTCCCGTACCAAAATCGTCTGCAACATGTTGTTTTATCAACTCATCCAATTCTTTCTTAGTAACTGTACAGGTATACTTTTGCAGCTCCTTCTCATTTTCGATTTTTGTATATCTCAGAGTATCCACCAGTTTTCTGCTCTTTTCATCTCTTGGTACAACAATAGAACATGTCCTATCAGGGATCAGTTCAAATTGTTCTGCATAAGTCTGAAATGGCAGATTTTCAAAAGACCTGCACTTTATATGCATCGTATTTTTCTGAATATTCTCTTGTTTTAAGAAAAACACTTCTTCATAGTATTCTTCAATACATTCCGGCTGTGAAATATCTTTATACTCCGCCAACAAACGTTGCGTAATATTCATCTTGTCATTCTGTGCTTCATTTTCAAATTCAAACACAAAAACTTCACCCTTATCCCGCTTTCCTTCTCTGTTACATCTGCCTCCCGACTGGAGAATACTGTCCAGACCATTCAATTCACGAAAAACGGTATATACATCCAAATCAACTCCTGCCTCAATAAGCGATGTAGAAATAATCGTAATCCTTCTCTCTTCCGGTATATTTCCATCTGGAAAATCTTCATCCAGGCTTTTCAGTTCTTCTCTGATAGCCTGCAGAACTTTTTGTCTGTCATATGCAGTCATATAAGTCGATAAGTGATATTTTCTTCCTGTACACATCTGAAAAAGTTGTCTTGCATTTTTCTTCTTGTTTACGATAATCAATCTGGACGGATACTTTTCACTTTTAGCTAATAGTCCTTCCTGACTTACTTTTCCCATATTGATGTATTGACATTTTTGAAACTTTTCAAAAAGCGTCTTATCCTTGATCAAATTTTCGATTCGATTATTTGCCGGTGCATAAAGCTTCAGCAACTTTTCAAAATCAGGCATCGTTGCCGTAAGAAAAACAGCTTCGCTGTTCAGATATTTCGTTATATAGGCAATTCCCTGAAGACATGGCTGTAAATAATCCTGCGGCATCATATGTGCCTCGTCAAAAATCAGAATACTGTCTGCCATATTGTGCAATTTTCGAAGTTTTCCTCTTTTATTTGAATAAATGCTTTCAAAAAACTGTACTGCTGTTGTTATGATAAATGGAGCATCCCAATTTTCTACTGCTATTTTAGCTGCTTCTCGATAATCCTCATTTAAATCCACCTTCTCATCATAAGAAAAAGTTGACTGATGTCTTAAAATCTCCAGATTATTTCCAAAAAGTTTTTCAAAAACCTCTGCTGTCTGATCAATAATACTGTTATACGGGATCACATAGATAATTCTTTTTTTCTTTTTCGCTATTGCTCTTTGCAGTGCTATTTTCGCACTCGCTAATGTTTTTCCACTGCCGGTTGGCATATTTATAAGGTAGATGTGTGCATCTTTTGTACTGTTTCGATATGCCTGCTCCTGCAGCAAGCTTCTCGTCTTCTGCAATTCTGTTTTTACTTCAAACGCCTGTAACTGAACATTTATTTTTTCAAGACACTTTTCAAAATCAGCCTGCAATTTTCTCACTACTTCTGTACTTCTGCAAAACTCCGCGGTGTCTGTTGAATCTGCATCTACCAGACAGGAAAATAAATATCTTGTCAGAAATGTAAACTTATCAATTAACCAATCCGCATTTCTTCCGCAATCCGCAGCAATAAACTGCTGCCATTTTCGAATATCTAATTCCGGCAGTTCCAGTTCTTGCTTGTAGGCATCGTAATCCTCAAACGTCCTGTTCATTCTGCCTTTCAGACTGTTATCCTCATCATTTCCAAATCCCCCATTTGGGATTCCCGTGTGATGTCCTGCAATGCAATACTGTATCATCAGATTCATTGGCTTTGGATACTTTTCACCCACTGCAATTGCTCCACAGGTTGAATGTTCTACACGAATATTTTCCCCTCGGATTCTTCTTTGAAATCCCTCCTGATACTTTCCGATATCATGTGCTTTTCCTGCCGCATAAGCTAGATCTTCCATTTCCGGAATTGCATATTCTTTGCAAAGATTTGCCGTATTCTCACAATGTTCCCGGACAGTTTGTACCTCATTTGTATACTCATTTCTGTGTGCAATATATATTTCCCCCATATTGCTGTACCCTCCTGTATTCTCATAATTCACTTATACCATTCTTTTTCTTTTATGTCAATTTTTTCTTTATTTAGTTAAATATAATTTACATATCATTATATCTTTTATCAGCTGATCAAAATTTTCAAACACAACTGTGTAAACATATTACCTTCTGACTCGGTACCATAATAAAAATGACCGTATGAAAACTTTTCATTTTCGCATACGATCATCTTTATACTTAACAAAATAATTTCTACTCACATGCACAACCTGTACAGACTTTCCAATTATATTTTATCTTTCCTATTTTTTCAACTGCTTAGTCAAAATCTATCTTAAATCTTACCCGTCAAAAAAGACCAGCACTTTCGCACTGGTCTTTTTCCTTACTTCAACTTTATTTCTTGTTTCTTACTTCGTGATCTTCACGCTTGCCTTCTGGCCTTTTCCTTTCAACAGTCGTTTGTAGCGTGTCAGTTTCTTCTTCGGTACTTTGATCTTGCATTTTTTGTCAATACCTTTGAAGGCCTTGCTTCCGACTTTCTTCAGCTGTGTGGATTTGATCGTGATCTTTTTCAGTTTCTTTGCACCGTTAAATGCATTTGCACCGATCTTGGTCACATGTTTGCCAATGATAACCTGCGTCAGTTTTTTGTTGTTCTTGAATGCATTCTTTGAGATCTCGGTTACTTTGAAAGTAACGCCGTCAATTTTCACAGTTCCAGGAACAGTAAATTTCTTTTCTGTTGCTTTTCTCGGTTTCACCAGAGTAACGGTTCCGTTCTTTGCATCGGATTTTGTTACTTTGTAGAATCCTCTTCCAACCGGTTTGGTTGTTCCGACAGCAGGTACTTTCTGAGTATTCGGATTTGTGTTTGGCTTTTCTGTTCCAGGCTGTGTGCTTGGTGTTTCCGGCTGTTTATTCGTTTCGGTTTCTTTGCCCGTTTCAGTTTCTTTGCCTGTTTCGGTTTCTTTGCCCGTTTCAGTTTCTTTGCCTGTTTCGGTTTCTTTGCCTGTTTCGGTTTCTTTGCCTGTTTCAGTTTCTTTGCCAGTATCCGGCTCGCTGCCTGCCACTTTCAGATTCTGCTCTGCTTTTTTCAGGCTGTCCAGTGCTTTGCGGACGTCTGCGGCACTTGCAGTCTTAGAAGCGGCTGCTTCTTTTGCTGCTGCCAGTGCATTCTGGAATGCATTCCAGCTTGCATCGCTGTAATCGCCTTTTGTTTTGTCTTTTACTTCTGCGATCTTGCTGTTCAGTACTGCTTTTGCTTCTTCTAACTGTACATTTGTGGTCGGATCTTCCTCCCATTTTGCAAACAGTGTCAGATCTGCACTTACCGGTGATGCTGCTGTATATGCTACTGTGCAGTTTACATCGCTGTACCAGCCCTTGAATACATATCCGGCTCTGGTTGGATTTTGCGGCATGGTAAAGTTTTCACCAGCTGACACTTTCTGTGAAGAAATGCTGTTTCCACCTTTTGTATCAAAAGCAACGGTATATTTTTTCTGTGTTGCTGTGCTCTTAATTGCTTTTCCGTAAACTTCTAATTCGCAGATATGGTTTCCGCCATGTGCTGTTCCACTTGTCAGAATACTTCCGCGTGTGTAAATACGGATATAACGTGCTTTCTGTTCTTTTGCTTCAAATGTCTTTCCTTCTGATGTTTCTGCATATTTTGTATCCGGATTTGCAAGCTTTTCATTGCTCAGCAGTCCGTATGCATACTTGGAATCTGAAACGCTGCTGTACAGCACGGTATCATTTGCATCAAAAGCAGCATCTTCAGATGCAACTACGATCGTATCCTGGTAGGTACGTCCGTCTGCAAAATAACGCCACATTTTCACCTGATCCAGCTTGAATACATCACCAAGATCGATCTGGAAGTATACGCTGGTTCCTGCCAGTACATCACTTTCAATGCTGTCCAGTGTACAGGTAAAGGAGTTTGAACCTTTATCACCATCGATCATTTTTTCCGGACTGCTGTTTTTGTTTGAAACATCCTGATCATTATCTGCACGTTTTACTGTGATGTTGGAAGCCTGCAGAGGAATTTTTCCGTTTTCATCCGGAACAATACCGGAATCTCCGCTGCTGTCTCCGCCAACTGCTGATCCTGCTTTTTCCAGTGCAGCCAGTTTAAGTGTTGCATCTTTTACTTCTGCCTGGCTTACCTGAAGATCACTTCCGCCTCCAACAGTCAGGGTTCCATCTTTCAAATCTTTGATGTTTTTCTCATATCTGCTTGCATCCAGTGTACCGTTGACATAAACTTTCAGACTGCCATTCTTTTCACGGATACCTGCAATGTGTTTCCATGTTCCATCGTTTACAGCTTCTTTTGAAGTTACGGATATATCTCCAACTGTAAAGACTGCTTTTCCGTCTTTGTCAATGGAAAGGCTGTAAGCACCTTCCTGTTTCAAAATGTTCATGTTGTTTCCGGTTGTTTTTACATAAGAAGATACTGCAAAATCAGCGGTTCCTGTAACAGCTGTTCCGTTCAGCTCATATGCTTTTGCAAGGCCAAGTATTGTCTTTCCTGCCAGTGCTTCATCTGTTGTTTCCATTACATCATTTGCATTCTTCAGATCTGTTTTTGCTGCTGCTTTCGCTACAACCTGATTTTCCTGATATACAACTTCTGTATTTACTGCTGCTGCATTGCCGGTTAAATCTTTTAATCCACTTACAGAAACCGTTACTTTGCTTCCTGCACTCAGAGTGGATGTAGTCAGCGTTACTTTTCTCTGATTTGCACTTACTTCTGCTTTTGTAACATTTGCTCCGGAAACGGTTGCAGCAGGAGTACCGGTTACGCGCTCATCAAATGTCAGCTCAATCGTGTTGTCCGCAGTTGCTTTTGCAAGTGTCAGCTGAGGTGCTTTTGTATCTTTTGCAGTAGAAAGAGACCAGATACGTGCCTCACCCGGCTGCAGTGTAACTGTGATCACATCGCCGTATTTTACTGTCTGATAGTCGGTCTGTGCATCGGTTGTCTTGTGATCCAGAATTGTTGTACGGTTGAGTGTCTTGCCTTTCAGACTTTCTGCCGCACCAACGTTTCGATCCAGTGTAAAGCTCAGTGTCTTTACGGATGCACTTGGATTTCGCATGGAAATAATACCTTCTTCACCATCCCAGCAGGAGTATCCGTAGGTATTGCCCTTATCCGGTGTCGTACCGATCAGTTTCGCATTTTTCAAAATGTGATAATTTTTCTTAGCCCACTCCAGATATTCTGCATTGATATCCCATTTCTGACCTTCATCTATCATTTCCGGGCTGTAGTACAGCTCCCAGAATGCCGTTCCTCTGGTTCCCATCATATACAGATACGTTTTGAACTCATCATCTGTCATCTGGTTTGCCAGATTGGTTCCTGTTTTTCCGTAGATTGGATCATGATTGTAAATATTTGCCAGTGGGAACTGGAACTCTCTTTCTTTTACAAAATCAAAATATCTGCCGTCACGGTAAGAAAGCAGCTGATCTACCTGTCTGTTCTGTCCGACCTGAACACGTCCGATATCCTGGCTGTTCTGGATCCAGATAGAATTTGCCCACTGCAGATACCATGGACTTGGGTTTACATAACAGGTCAGGTTAAACCACAGATTGTCAATGCCGTTTTTCTCTGCATTGGTACGCAGAGTCTCAAACAGATCGATCCATGCTTCCCAGGTATCGGAAAAATAATACATACCATTCTTTCCGCCTGTCATATGTTTATGATTTGCATTTGTACATGGCTTTGTCGCAAATCCATCCAGTTTCCAGTAATTTACTTTATAAGCATCCTGCATCTGTAAGAAAAACTCAGTCAGTTTCGTCACATACCGTCTGTCACCGACATCAATATCATCGGTTACCGCATTGTATGCACCAAAACCTGCTTTTTCAATAATCTTACCCATTGCAGCGTTATAGTTATAACCACCTCTAGGTCCTACCCATACACCAAATCCGGAGCCGAAGCTTTCTGCAAGATCGGACGCAGGACGGAATCCGTTCGGGAACTTATTGTTGAACTCCCAGAACCCTGTCACATTATCCGTGGTACCGCAGCGTGCCACGTCATGAACAGTGGAAGTTGTATTCGAGTTGTTATAATTATTCCATCCGTCATCCACAACATACGAATCCATCGGTTCTACGCCGGATTCAGAGAATCCCTTTTCCATTTTTTTGAATGCAGATTCAATGTTGTCATCGTTAATGGTCATCATATTATCGTACCAGGAATTGTACTGCGTACGGAAATCGCTTCTTGTTGCAATGCTGTTGATATATTCATAAAAGTCAGACTGAATGACATTCATATCCGTACTTCTTGCAGCACCCGCTACGGTCTGCCAGGTTACATATTTTCCGTCTGTGGTAAGCTGGTTATCTTCCTGCAGTTTTTCGAATGTCTTGCCGGAAAAATAACGCATATGTGCATTTTTATTGCTGTCGATCTCTGTTTCTGTCATCGGGAACTCACATCCAAGGAACATTCCCTGAATATAAACCGGCTGGCCAAGAGAAATGACATATCCACTCATACCGCCAACGCCTTCACCCATGATCGGATGTGTCCACACGGTATCATTTGCATTGACATTCAACGATTCCAGATCGATATAATCAATTGCTGCTTTTTCTTTGTCACTTACTTCGATTTCCAGGAATTTACGCATGAAATGATCTCCGTCATCCATGGTAACTTTCATGGTAACATCCCAGTCTACACCGTTTTTGGAAACGGTCTCAAACGGGAATTCTACCATGACTCCGCCGTTCGTATCTACTTTTTTAACTTTGCTGCCTTCCAGAGTCATCTCGCTGGATCTGATCACGGCACTTGCATCTGCTGTACCGACTGCTTTGCTGTACATCTTTACTTCTGCCGCCGTTGCCCATGCCTGACCGTCCGTCTTTGGTGATACAGCAACCAGTTTTACATAACGCCCCTTTTTCGGTGCTGTCAGATTGATATAGATCGTTTCTCTGTCATTGTAAGTAAAATCACCTTCTGCCGCAAGGTTTGCATCACTTTCCAGATCTGTTTCACTGTTTCCCACATACAGTTTATATCCTTTGATATCGCCGTTTGTGGAACTGTCCTGACGTGGCTGATAAGAAAATGCGGCAATTTCCTGTTCGCTCTTCATATCAAAAGTCAGGGAATGTGGATATGGCTGATCCGGTGAATACTTGCTGTGCCAGATTGTAGATGCATCACCATCAATAACATTGGCTCCCGGACCGTCTTTTGCACCTACTTCATTATTGTACTGATCGCTGGCAGTAACTGTCCAGTTTGTGCGATCCAGCTCTCCGTCCAGTTTTGTTGTACCATCCTGGCGAAGTTTGATAATGAATTCTTCGGAACCCTGTGCCGGTGTAAACGTCAGATCTGCCCTCTTATTGTCCAGTTCTGTCGTTGCCAGCTTGTTGTCTGAAGTAGAAAATTTACGCTCCAGATATTCATTTCCGATCGTAACTTCTCCGTTTTTCACGGAGACTTGTGCTTCTCCTGATGCCGCCTGAACGGTCGTTCCAATCCCTGCTGCTGGAATACCGGTCACTACCATGGCCGCACTCAAAGCAATTGACAACCATTGTTTTTCTTTCTTTTTCAAAATTTTCCTCCTTGTTGTTTGTGCAATATGCATAATTTTATTTGTCTCCCCCCCGCTTTTTATAGTAACATTCGACATTCTTTCTGTCAATCGAATTTCCTTTTTTATTCATATCTTTCAATCTCTGTTTACTCTGCCTATAAAAAAGAACCGTTTGCATAATTTTTTCATTGCAAACGGTTCCCGTAGAATATTACTTACTCATTTTTTTAATTCAGGATATGAAAAATATTCAGTTAATATCCAGATCCGCTGTCACCTGATAGTAATCACAGGCATGTGCCGTATATCCGGTCACATTTGCCCGTGAGATCTGGCTCATCTTCAGGAAAGAGCAGTATACAAAGGCATTGTCATCCAGAACCGTCTGCTGCATCTCTACTGCAAGCTTGGCACGTTTGTCGGTGTCAAATTCCTGGCTAAGCTGCTCTTCCAACTGATCCAGTTTCTCATTTTTATAAGCTCCCTGATTTTTCGTTGCATTGGAAGTTGCAAACACGGTAAACCAGTATTCCGGATCTCCGGTCGGAGCCTGCACATTTGCCATAGCATAGACATCCCACGCTGCCGGATCCTGCACAACACTGTTGTTGTCAGCCGTACAGTTGATATCCACATCGATTCCGATATCTTTTAACGTAGCCTGTGCGGATTCTGCCAGAAGCGGAAGCTCCTGTCTGCTTGGATAGGTAAGCCATTTGATCTGAAGCTTCTGTCCGTCTTTTTCACGGATACCGTCTCCGTCTGTGTCCGTCCATCCGGCTTCTTCGAGAACTTTCTTTGCACCTTCTGCATCATACGTCTCTGTCGTTACTTTGTCTCCGCCAAAAGCAGAACCAGCAGGGAAGGTTCCATTTGCCGGATAGCCGTTTCCTTCCAGCAGATTTTCCACAAATCCTTCTTTGTCGATACCCATAGCGATCGCTTTTCGCACGGCCGGATCGGTACAGACGGAACCTTCGTTGAAATTCATTTTCAGGAAGAAACATCTGGATGTGGAAATCTGTGAAAAGGTAAAGTTATCGTTTTCGAACATCGGATAGCTTTCATATGCCATACCATAAGCTGCCTGTATCTCTCCTGAGAGCAGTGCATTTGCAAGGGTATTTCCATCGGTGATGGTCTTGATTGTCAGTTCATCAATATGTGGCGTTCCATTCCAGTAGTTTTCATTTTTCACCAGGGTCAGATGATCACCGGACTGGCAGTCCGTTGCAATATATGGACCTGTTCCGGCTACGATTCCATCGTCAAATCCTGCATCTACATCGATGATACAGCCATATGGATCTCCAAGGTAATTCAAAAGTGCCGGCTTTGGCTCGGATGTGTGGATCGTAAGCACCTGACCGTCTGCTTCCATCGAATCAATTTTCGTATCGGCTGCCGCACGGTCATGGTTTGCCAGCAGATGCTCCAGACATTGTTTCACTGCCTCGGCATCCATCGCTCTGCCACTTGAAAACGTAACATTATCCTGCAGTGTGATCTTCCAGGTGAGCGGATCGGTATTTTCCCATTCTTTTGCCAGCCAAGGCTGCAGTTCCATATCGTCTGAATATTTTACCAGCGTTTCTCCGATTCCATAGCGGATACATGCCCATCCGGAGTAAGAATTGTGCGGATTGACATCCAGTTCTTCATTGGAAGGATTGAAAGTCGTATCCCCGATCACCAGCGTTTTTTTCTCAGAACCGTCTGTGGCTGCCGCAGATGTATCCGACTCAGCTGCCGTACTTGTCCCGCTTTCCGTTTTGTCATTCTTGCTTCCGCAGCCGTACAGTCCCAGGCTGAGTGTCACGGTAAGAAGCAATGCCATTATTTTTTTCATGTTCTTTTTCATGTTCTTTTTCATGCGTTTTTCCTCTTTTCTCTGATTTTCTTTCTGTTCTGATGCCATACAAATAATTCTATTTTCCTTTCGCATCCTGTTATATCTGCAAATTACTCTGTTGCAAAGTACCTCTCCCATTTTCTCATCATAATACACTGTCCAGCAGCATACGTGTGTATTCGTGTTTCGGAAAATGCAGCACTTCCTCTGTTTTTCCCTGTTCTACGATCTTTCCCTGATACATGACCAGTACACGGTCACAGAAATTCTGCACCAGTGCAATATCGTGGCAGATAAACAGATACGACATCTGACGTTCTTCCTGCAGAGCATCTAAAAGCTGCAGAATCTCTGCCTGGACGGTGACATCAAGTGCGGACGTCGCTTCATCTAAAATCAGCAGTCTGGGCTTGATTGCAATCGCTCTTGCAATCGCTGCCCTCTGGCACTGTCCGCCGCTGACTTCATGTGGATAACGTTTCATAAAATTTTCCGGCAGTCCGCACTGCTTAAAAAGCTCTTTCACAATTTTCATAGCTTCTTTCTTTGGCATACCGGCATTTCTCAGGCTCTCTGCCACAGCATCTCCGAGGCGGCATCTCGGATCAAAGCTTTCGGTCGGCGTCTGAAAAACCATCTGCATTTTCCGGTAAATGTTTTTCATTTTGTTTCTTTTATAGTGGGTGATCTCTTCTCCATCGAGCAGAATCTTTCCATCGGTACTCTCAAGAAGCCTGGTGATCATATTTACAACCGTTGTCTTTCCGCTTCCGCTCTCCCCGATGATCGCCAGCTTTTCTCCCGGAAACAGTTCAAAACTGACATCATCCACTGCCTTATATTCATCCTCTTTTCCATCCGAAAAAATTTTAGTCAGATGCGAAATCTGTAATAATGGCTCCATTTTTTCACCTCCGAAGAACAGGAATCGCTGCAAGTAATCGCTTTGTATAATCCGACTGCGGATGACTCAGTACCTCCTGCGTCTTTCCGTATTCTTCCATTTTTCCATCTTTCAGAACCAGCATGGAGTCCGCCATCGCACGGATCACTCCGATGTTGTGCGTAACGATAAGGATCGTTGTCCCATACTGTTCTCGGATCATTTTCATCTGCTCTACGACCTGTTTCTGAATCGAAACATCCAGTGCCGAAGTCGGCTCATCCGCAAGCAGGATCTTCGGTTTTAAGAGCATCGCTGCCGCAACGCCGACACGCTGCTGCATGCCACCCGACAGCTCAAACGGATAACTTTTCAGGATTCTTTTTGGATCCTGAAATCCGAATTTTGCAAGCATTTCCACTGCTTCATCCTCAAATTCGGCTTTTTTTATTTTTCGGTGCTCTTTCATTTCTTCCAGCAGCTGATCCCCAACGGTTCGGATCGGGCAGAAAGAACTTCCTGCATTCTGGAAGATCATGCCAATTTCGCTCCCGCAGATTTTACGTAGTTCTTTTTCATTTAAATCCAGAAGATTTTTTTCTTCGTACCAGATCTTTCCGCCTGTGACGCTTCCATTCTTTCCAAGCAATCCGATTGCTGCCTTAATCAATGTGGATTTGCCGCTTCCGCTCTCCCCTGCGATCCCTAAGATTTCACCTTTTTCTGCCGAAAAGCTGACCTTTTTGATTACCGGACTGCCATTGTAACAGATATCGACGTTTTCATAGCAAATGATTCCTGACATATCTACCTCTCATTTCTTGGATCCAACAGATCCCTTACCGTATCGCCAAGCAGGTTGAAAACCATGACCGAAAGAAAGATGGCAATTCCCGGTGCAAAGGTTACCCAAGGATGTGTCGTCAGCAGATTTCTGGTATCACTCATCATGCTTCCCCACTCCGCAACCGGCGGTTTTGCACCAAGTCCCAGAAACGACAGACCTGCAAGCTCCATCATCATCGTTCCGATATCCAGCATGGCAGTCACAAGGATCGGTCCTGTGATATTCGGCAGAATATGTTTCAAAATCAGTTTTCCTGTACTGCATCCAGATAAGATTGCCGCCCGCATATAGAGGCTTTCTTTCTGTGCCAATGTCTGACTTCTGGCAATCCTTGCATATTTCGGCCAGCTGATCGCCCCTAGGGCTATAACCGCATTCTGTACGCCGCCTCCCATCACGGCTGCAACTGCTAGGGCAAAAACCAGACCGGGAAATGCAAGGAAAATGTCGGATATCCGCATCAGAATCGTATCCAGTTTCTTTCCGTTCCATCCACAGATGATCCCGACGATCGTTCCGATCACCGTGATCCCGACAACCAGAAGCAAAGTCGAATAGATACTGGTCTTGCTTCCGACGATGACTCTGGATAACATATCCCTCCCATAACGATCTGTTCCGAACGGATGTGCCAGTGACGGACTTGCTTTTACGATACTAAGATTCTGCTCATAAGGATCATATGGGCATAAGCATTCGCTGAAATAAGAACCGACAACAAGAAGCAGTGCCAGAGTGGCAAAAATAAAAAATCGCATTTTCAGATGATTTTTCTGCTTCTTCGGTTTTCTTCGTGCTGATTTATCCATTTTGATTCACCCCCAGACGGATTCTCGGATCCAGGCAGTGGTATAAGAGATCCGTGATCAGATTGACTATGACATAGATCAGTGCCATCCATACGACATATGCCTGGATCACCGGATAATCGCGTGTCGTGATCGCATCCACTGCCAGCTTTCCGACCCCATCCCACATAAAAATACTCTCAATGATCGCTGTACCGCCAAGCAAACTTCCAATGGATAATGCAAGCAATGTAATGATCGTAAGCATGGCTGATTTTATGACGTTTTTCCATAAGATTACGCTCTCCCTGATACCTCTCGCCCTGGCTCCCTGAACATAATCTTTGTTCAGCTCCTCCAGAACAGCCGCACGAACCTGCCGCATATACTTTGCAGACATGGAAATTGCCAGCGTCAGCATCGGCATCAGTGCACTTCTGATATTTACACCGCCTGCGATGACCGGCAGAAGATTCAGTTTAATCGACAGCAGCTGCATCAGAAGCATCGCCACAAAAAAATTCGGCATCGCATTACCGATAAAGCTGAAAAACCGCAAAAGCAGATCCACCCATTTATCCTGACAGACTGCAGCCAGAACGCCAAGCGGGATGGAGATCACAACCGTTGCCAAAATTGACATGACCGTAAGCAGCAGCGTTGCCGGAAGTTTTGAAATAAATTCATCAAACACCTTTTTCCCGGACACATAGCTTGTCCCCATATCACCATGCAAAAATCCATTCAGCCAGTTTACATACTGAATCAGAAACGGCTGATCCAAGCCAAGTTCTGCTTTCTTTGCATCAATGATCTCCTGCGACACCGCCGTGCCGCGGTTTTCATACATCTCCGTGACAGCATCGCTTCCCGCCACCCGCATCATGGCAAAAGACAAAAAAGTAATCCCTATGAGAATAGGGATCAACTGCAAAAATCGTTGTATGATATATTTTCTCATTACATTACCATCCTGTATATAATTGTCACCGATCAAGCTGTCACACTCGCACCGAGAACACTCAAACTTTTATAACGAAATACAAAACGCACTGTTATTGTATCCCCCCCGCAGGCTTCTTTCTTTTTTATTTTTATGATAGGATGATGTGAGTGTCAAAAGTCTCCAACTATGATGCCTACGGATTGTTCCGTGCGTTGC
>OGZL01000936.1_pt1 | contig 23049 bp, 10 predicted proteins | sample 1576761 | NCBI WGS metagenome assembly OGZL01 (sample SAMEA3541595, study PRJEB24748) | human gut metagenome | biome: human gut; feature: human-associated habitat; material: faeces | place: China | collected 2012
CAAAGAACCAGAGGGTGCAGGGCAGGCTCTTGGTGTAGAAGAAGTTATTGCCCACACTGATCATCACATCCACATGACCGGTCTGAACCAACTTTTCCCGAATGTCTTTGTCTTTGCCCTGACTGTCGGTGGCAGAAGAGGCCATAACGAAACCGGCACGGCCATTCTCGTTCAAGTAATCGTAAAAATAAGAAATCCACAGGTAGTTGGCATTGCCAAACTCCTTAGCCTTGTTGATGGCAGGCAGGCCAAAGGGCAGACGGCCCGCACTCTGGGCAGATTCTGCTTTCACTTTGTCTACGTTGAAGGGCGGATTTGCCATCACATAGTCGCAACAGCCCGCCAGATTATGGGCATCATGATAGAAAGAATTGGCTTCATCGCCGGACTTCACCACGCCGGTCAGACCGTGGACCGCCATGTTCATCAGACAGAGCTTGGCGTTGTACTCCACCTTTTCCTGACCGTAGAAGGTCATGGTATTGTTGGCCACCATGCCTGCATGGTTCACGAAATCGCCGGTCTGAACAAACATACCGCCACTTCCGCAGGCAGGGTCCAGCAGGATGCCGGAGGTGGGCTCCAGAATATTGACGATCATCTTGACCAGAGATTTGGGCGTAAAGAACACTCCATCGTCCGATGCGATGTTCTTTGCAAATTTATTGAGAAAATACTCATAGATGCGACCGATCACATCGCCGCCCACATCGTCCAACGCATTGTTGTTGAAGATACGAAGCAGTTCTCCCAGCAGCTCATCAGAGAACATGGTGTACTCCTTCGGCAGGACGCCGGAGAGCTGCTCGCTCTGCTCCTCCACAAGCTCCATGGCATTGTTGACCACTTCGCCCAGACTACCCATGACTTCGCCCTGACGGTTCAGCAGTCCCATGGCGGTGATGTCCTCCGGCAGATTCACCAGATAATCATACTGGGCCTCCTTGGGCAGAAACAGCGCACTCTTTTCGGCAAAGTCGCTGGCTTCTACCGGCATCACTCTGCCACGGCGCATGGGGCGATCCTTCAGGATCTCAGCCTCCACCTTCTTGAACCGGCTGTATGCATAGCGCAGGAACAACAGGCCAAGAACAGGCATACAATACTGATTGGAGGTCAGTTTGGAACCCGCCCGCAGCAGGTCGGCAGATTCCCACAAATCAGCCTCTAATTTTTTGATGTTCAATGCCTCACTCACGGCAAGATTCCTCCGTGTTCTTTGATTCATCCGGGACGAATTCCACGATATCGTCAATTTCACAATTCAGTACCCAACATATTTTTTCTACCGACTCCAAGGAAATGTAGGTGTCATTCCGCAGACGGGTTGAAATATTGGCACTGTAACCGGCTTTCTTTTGCAGCTCGGCAGCAGTCATATTCTTATCAATCAACAAATGAAATAATTTTTTATAGGATACTGCCATAGTTCCTCCTACCTCTACAAACGCATATAAGTTCTTGATGTTTAATATATCACGAAAAAGTGAAAATCTCAACTGTTCATCTATATTCGACAAGACCCAAAAACGCTTTATTATAGAAAATAAGAAATAAAAGGACACTCCGCATTATCATCGAAAATTTGCGATGCAGAGCTTTCCTGTCCTTTCCATCTTATCGGAACAGAAAGGATAGGATCAGTCTTACTAATATCCGTCTTATTATAATCAGTATTATTACCTTGTGCTTTTGACAACTCTTGAATTGTCAAAAGCACAATTCAAGAATGTTCATTTCTGCAATTCAGGAATTGTCTTTCCACAGAAAAACTGGGGTTACTCTTAAATGGCGAACCCGGTTTCTCTTATGCGTGGAGCAATGCAGTAAAGATAGCATTCTCCTGATGTGCGTTGAATGTATTCCAGCACTGTACCCATACGGTAACAGTTGGGTTGTTGGAAAAGCATTGTGGCACATAAAAACCAGGCATCATCAAGATTTTCATCTCGATGATGCCTGGTTCATGTTTTCCAACCCTGTCAGACAGATGCCATATATCAGTAATTTTCGTGGGTTACTGTTTTATGACCACCCATCCAAATCTCCTCGGGGGTTTTCTTATCCCCTCACCCGCCAGCGGTCTGCCGCCGCTCTGCGCCGTGCCACAGGCCGCCCTATTTATTTCCCTATCGCGCCCCAACCGCAAGCCGCCGTGCGCCGTTCTGACGCCCTTGCGCCCTATCCCTCATCCGCCTGTAAAAGCGCACAAAAAAGCCGCCCGGAAAACCGGGCGGCTTGCATTTTTGAGAAATTACTTGAGCTGTACGCGCTCACGAATCGAATCGGTTACGGAAAGCTGTACGCTCTGTGCGGAGTAGCCGGTGCACGCCACCTGTGCCACATAGCTGCCGCGCTTGAGGCTGAACGACGCCGTGCCGTCCGTGCCGGTGGTGATGCTCTTGCCGCCGACCGTGACAACCGCACCGGACAGCGGTGCGCCGTACGCGTTGGTGACAACCAGCTGTACATTCTCGAGAATCTCGCCGGTCAGCTTGACCGTGCGGCCTGCAGAGATTTTGACCGTCTGTGTAACCGCCGCGGTAAAGCGCGAATGCGTTGCCGTTACAACGTACGAGCCGCGCTTGACATAAACGGTTGCCGTGCCGTCCGAGCCGGTGGTCAGCGTCTGCGCTGCCGTGCCGCTCTCCGCGTCCGAAGGCGTGAAGGTGACGGACGCGCCCGAAATCGGCAGACCGAGATCATCAACCACGGAAGCCGTCAGCGCGTAAGTGGTAACGTAGTTGACACGCAGCGTCGGGCTTTGACCCTTGCTCATCACAAAAACGAAATCCGCGTAGGATGCGCCGTTCTTGCCAAATTCCGCAACCGCAGACTTGTTGATCGTAACCTTGCTGCCCTCGATCTTGTACTGCCAGTTCTCCTCGAGCGTCTTGCCGTTCGAGCGGATATTCTTGAGCTTTGCACCGTCTACCATGTTCAGCGTTACCACCAGATCGGCGTAGCCGCCGGACGAGGTGTTCGCGTCAAAATCGACCGTGCCCGGAACCACTTCGTTCACCGGCGCGGTATCTACCACGCTCAGCGAGCAGGTAAAGGACGAACCCTGATTGGGTACGAATGTAACCGTATAAGTGCCCTTGCTCTTCTTGGCAAGCGTCTCCTTGAGCAGACGGATCGTGCCGCTCGCTGCATTATAGGTGTAATCCGTGCCGCGCTCGATCACCGTACTGCCGATTTTGACGGAATCCAGACGCGTGCCCGCCGGAAGAACAACGTTTACGGTCTGATCGGCATAGTTTGCGGACTGCTCGTACTTGTCAAAGGTAATCTGGCTCGGGCTGACTGCGCTCTGCGCCGAGTTGCTGACCGCCAGACCGATGGCTGCCTTGGAGCCGTCCTCAAAGGTCAGCTCTGCGGTGTAGGTGCCCGCCTTGAGCGTGGACAGATAGGTTTTGTACACGCGGATGCCGTTCTTGTCGCTCAGCAGGTTGTAATCCGTGCCCTGCTTGAGATTGGTGCCGTTGACCGAAACACGGGTCAGATCGTTCTTGTCCGCGTTGAAGGTGAATTCGTAGGAGAACGCGATCGCGTCCTTGTTGTTCACGTCGATAGACAGCGTGGACGGAGAAACCGAAACGCTGGTGGACGCCGCAACGTCCTTGCCGGCAATCTTTGCGGTAACGCCGCTCGCCAGCTCAACACTGGTCGGCTGCATGGTCAGCTCACAGCCGTTGGTGTTGAGCACCGCCTTCTGGACCGAGCCGCCGCCGGTGACAGTGGTTCTTCCGTTCGCGGTAAGCGTGCTGATGGAGGTGCTGCCGGTCGTCAGGATGGTGCCGGTCTGCTCATTGGCAACGTCCCAGACAGCTGCATCCAGCGTCAGGCTGACGCTGCTGCCGTTCATTTTAAGATCGGAGAAGCCGCCTGCAGTCGCTGCCAGATTGCTCTCGGTCAGCGTTGCAGAGGTTTTCACCTCGGTGGTGCCGATGTTGGTATTGCCGGTCGCAATAACCTGCGGGGTCAGTCCGGTCGGGTTGGAGACGACCATCTCGAGTGCGGAAACACCGTCCAGCGTTACATTGCCGCCGCTGACGATGATATCGCCCGCAACGGTGACATCCTCAAGCGTTACATTGCCCGCCAGAACGCCCTCGGTGATGTACAGATTGCCCTTGATATCCGCATCGGCCAGCGTGCACGGTACGGAAATCGTAACGTTTTTGGTATCGCTCTTGAGCGTAGCCTGCGAGTACACGTTGCCGTTCTTATTCAGCGAGGTGCCCATATAGCCGTACAGCATTTTGGCGATTTCGCCTCGGCTGAGCGTGCCCTGTGGCTTAAAGGTACCGTTCGTGTAGCCGTTGATATAACCCTGCTTGACCGCTTCCGCAACGTAGGATTTGCTGTAATCGCTCAGCTTGGCCCGATCAGAGAACATATCCAGCGCAGACAGGTTAGCCGTCGGCGTGTACTTGTGCAGTCGGCCGAGGATGGTTGCCGCCTGCTCACGGGTCAGCGTGCCCTCCGGTGCCATACGGTTGTTGCCGACACCGTTAATATAGCCCTGCTTGACCGCAATCTGCACGGTTTCGTAGAAAATATCGCTCGAATTGACATCCGAGAAGCTGATATCCGCCTTTTCGGTAAAGCCGAACGCGCGGTTGATATAGCGCATGAACTCCCAGCGCGTTACCTTGTCATCCGGGCCGTAGTTGCCCGTGCTGGCAGACGGATTGATAATGCCGTTTTCATGCAGCTCGGTAATGTAGGACTTTGCCCAGTGGCCATCAATATCCGAAGCCGCAAAGGCAGCCGGCACGGTACTGACCAGCAGCGCCGCTGTCAGTACGGCGGAAAGGACTTTTTTCAAAGCTATCACCTCTTATTATAATTTACCTTTATTCTACCATTCTTTTGTTTATTTGTGTACTGTTATTTTTATCTCGAGACAGGGCTTTTGACTAAATAGACGGCCTGCTGCCGGTTTTGGTTCCGCATTTTCGCAGAATTTTCCGGTATCCTCACAGAACGTACAATTTCTGCTCTGCCGTTTTGTATATCATCACTCTGCTTCATGGAATCTTTTCACAAATTCGCGCAAAACCCCTTGCATTGACAGCCGGATATTGTATAATTTAGATAGTGGCAATCCGTCGGCTGAAAGCGGCGATGCGCCAACTAACACGATGAGGTGATACCAATGGATTATATGTCGGAATACAAGCGTTGGCTGGACTGCTCTGCCCTCTCTGCGGACGAGCATGCCGAGCTGGCTGCTGTTGCAGATAATCAGGAAGAGATCGAAAGCCGTTTCTTTGCACCGCTGTCGTTCGGCACGGCCGGTCTGCGCGGTGTACTGGGCGTTGGCCTCAACCGCATGAACCGCTTTACCGTCGGTCAGGCTGCACAGGGTCTGGCAAACCTGATCGTATCGAACGGTCAGGCCGCAATGGACCGCGGCGTTGCCATCGCATATGACTCCCGCCATTTCTCGGCCGAGTTCGCCAAGCAGTCTGCGTGCATCATGGCCGCAAACGGCATCCAGTCGCTGCTGTTCGATGAGCTGCGTCCGACCCCGGAGCTGTCCTTCGCTGTCCGTCACTACGGCTGCATCGCAGGCATCAACATCACAGCTTCCCACAACCCGAAGGAGTACAACGGCTACAAGGTTTACTGGGAGGACGGCGCGCAGCTTCCTCCGGCCGAGGCAGACGTGGTTGCCAGCGAAATGGCAAAGACCGATATCTTCACCGGTGTAAAAACTGCAGACTACGATGAGTCCGTAAAAAACGGTCTGATCCGTATTCTGTCTAAGGAGACCGACGAGGCTTACCTCGGCGAAGTCATTAAGGTTGCGGTAAATCCGGACTGCGTAAAGCAGGTTGCCGATGAGTTCAAGCTGGTGTACACGCCGTTCCACGGTGCCGGCTACCGTCTGGTGCCCGAGATCCTGCGCCGTCTGGGCTACAAGCACATTATCTGTGAGCCGGAGCAGATGAAGATCGACGGCGACTTCCCGACCGTTAAAAACCCGAATCCGGAGTACAAGGAAGGCTTTACGCTCGCCATCGAGCTGGCAAAGCAGAACGATGTTGATCTGATCATCGGCACCGACCCGGACTCCGACCGTACCGGCATCGTCCTCAAGGACAAGTCCGGCGAGTATGTCACCCTGTCCGGCAATCAGGTCGGCGTGCTGCTCACCGATTACATCATCACCGCAAAGAAGCTGACGAACACCATGCCTGCACATCCGGCGGTGCTCAAATCCATCGTTACCACCGAGATGGCGCGCGCGGCGGCTGAAAAGAACGGCGTTGAGTGCTTCGACACCTTCACCGGCTTCAAGTTCCTTGCCGAGAAGATCAAGCAGTTCGAGCAGGACGGCTCGCACGAGTACATTTTCGCATTCGAGGAGTCCTACGGCTACCTGTGCGGCGATTATGCCCGCGACAAGGATGCCGTTACCGCTTCCATGCTGATCGCCGAGATGGCGGCTTACTACCGCACCCAGGGCAAGACCCTGTACGACGCAATGGAAGAGATGTACGAAAAGTACGGCTGCTACTGCGAGCAGACCATTTCGATCGTTATGCCGGGCGTTTCCGGCCTGCAGCGCATGAAGGAGCTCATGCAGGAGCTGCGCGACAAGCCGCTGACCCAGATCGGCACCCACAAGGTCGATTACACCCGCGACTACATGCCGGGCACCCGTACCTGCATGGCAGACGGCAAGTCCGAGCCGATGGAGCTTAAGGGTCAGAACGTGATGTACTACGAGCTCGAGGGCGGCACAACCTTTATCATCCGTCCGTCCGGCACCGAGCCGAAGGTCAAGGTTTACATCATGGCCAAGGGCGAGAACAAGGCCGAGGCCGCAGAAAAGGTCGAGGCTTTGACCGCTGCAGCGAAGGAAATCGTAAAGTAACTGAGGCAACACCGCAGTAAAAATCCAGCAACGCTGAATGCAGCCGAATTCCGGTTCGGCTGCATTTTTCCGGAATCACCTTGATTACCGAAATTATTATACCTTAATTATTTTAGGGGAACAAAAATATGATCAAACGCATTATTTCCTGTATTGTAAGCACGGTCATCGTGCTCGGTGCCACCATCGCGTATGACCGCACGCCTGCATGCCGCATTGCCGTGATGGAGCAGGTGCCGACACAGCTGGCTTCCGTTCTGCCGCGTGCTGCCTCCTATGAACTGGAGCTGCGCACGGAGGAAGGCAACCGCAGCTACACGGTCAACTGCCATGACAAGGACGGCAGCACCTTCCGCTCCTACACCATGCAGACCGTGGAAGGCGAGGAAGAACCGCTTAATTTCACCTACACGGACTACACCTACGACGAAAACGGCAACTGTACGGATGCTGTCACCACCGACAAGACCAACAACTCCACCTCGGAGTATCGCCGCAGCTATGACGACAAAAACCGCGTTCTGCGCACGGAAAACTACGAGGACGGCGAACTTTCGGTCTCCTCCGAGACGGTTTACACCGAGGTTGACAACGGTCAGTCCTCTGCAGTCAACACGGTTTACGACGCAGACGGCAACGAGCTGATGGTCGTCCGCATGGGAATGAACACCAACGGCGACGTGCTGTCCTCCCGCACCTACGAGGGCGAGGACAATATCACCTCCTCCACCGACAACCGTTATGACAGTCAGGGACGGCTCATCCAGTCAGTCACCGTAGACGAGAGCGGCATCGTGTTAGAAGTGCTCACCGTGTACTCGATGGACGGCAAAACGCAGACCACCCGCTCGACCATTGAAGGCGGCACACTCTCGACCGATACCCGTACCTTTGATGATAACGGCAATCTGGTCTCCATGCACCAGACCGACAGCGACGGCTACGCAAGCGATACCACTTATACACAGTTTAAGTGACCTGTCGTGGAACTTTAATCCGCAGTGAAAACCACCCGTTCGGGTGGTTTTTCCTTTTTTTCGGGCATACTATTATCAGCTATACACCGACCATTTCTCCCTATTTGTCGGTTTTCCGCTAAACTCCTGCAAAATTCCTGTCTGGATATTGCTTTTTCTCGGTCAAACCGCTATAATCGCTATATGCGTATCAAGACTGTGTCAACAGAGCACAGCTATAGAGAAATAGATCGGAGGTGCGCTATGCGCATCATTATTGTAGGCTGCGGCAAAGTCGGCTCGGAGCTGGCAGGACAGCTCAGCGCGGCCGGACACGACCTGACACTGGTTGACCTATCCGAACGCCGTCTGGAGGAACTGTCCAACACACACGACCTTGCTACAGTAAAGGGCAGCGGCACCAGCTATCACGTTCTGCGTGAAGCCGGCGTGCAGGATACCGACCTGCTCATCGCCGTTACCACCCATGACGAAATCAATCTGCTTTCCTGTCTGATCGCCCGCAAGGCATCCGGCTGCCACGCCATTGCGCGTGTGCGCGATCCGGAATATGTATCCGACCTCGGCTTTATCCGCGATGAGCTGGGTATTTCGATGGTCATCAACCCCGAGCTGTCCACCGCGCGTGTTGTTTCGCGTCTGATCCGCTTCCCGTCGGCCATCCGCGTCAGCACGTTTGCCCGCGGACGCATCGAGCTGCTCGACCTCAAAATCCCGCACGAGTCCCGCCTAGACGGTATGGCGGTCTGCGAGGTCAATCCTCTGCTCCGCACGGACGTGCTGCTGTGTATGGTCCGCCGCGACGGCCAGACCTATATTCCCAAGGGCGACTTCATTCTGCGCGAAAACGACAACATCACGGTTATCATTCCGCCGCACGAGCAGAGCGAATTTTTCGAGAAGGTCGGTTTGCCGGTCAAGCGCATTTCCTCTGCGATGCTGGTCGGCGGCGGCAAAATCTCGTACTTTCTTGCGAAAATCCTGCTGAATTCCGGCATTGCAGTCAAGATTATCGAAAACAAACTCGAACGCTGCGAAGCACTGTCCGAAATGCTCCCAAACGCGACCATCATCTACGGCGACGGCACCGACCGCAACCTGCTCGATGAGGAGGGGCTGGCAACCTGTGAGGCCTTCGCGGCTCTCACCGGCATGGACGAGGAGAACATCCTGCTTGCGCTGCACGCCGGCCGTCATTCCCGTGCGAAGCTGTTCACCAAGGTCAACCGTGTGAACTTTGAGGAAGTCATTGCCAGCATGCCGATCGGCAAGGTGATTCGCCCCAAGCAGACCACCGCCGAGCTGATCAGCCAGTACACCCGCGCGATGCAGAACTCGATGGGCTCCAACGTGGAGACCCTGCATCAGCTGGACGGCGCAGAAGCGCTTGAGTTCCGTGTTGCGGCGCACCACCTCACCGGTGTTCCCCTGCAGGATATGCCGATTCGTCCGGATGTTCTGCTGTGCTGCATCAACCGCAGAGGCAAGCGTATCATTCCGCGCGGCCACGATGTACTGCATGAAGGCGATACGGTTATCGTCGTTTCCACCTTTGAGGGCATGAACGACCTTCAGGATATCTTCCTGTCGACAGCCGGAGGGCGCGAAAAATGAATTTCGCAATCGTCCGCTATCTGATCGGCTGGCTGATGGGCATTGAGTCCCTGTTCCTGCTGCTGCCCGCGTTTACCGCGGTCATTTACCGTGAACCCGAGCTGCCTGCCTATATCGCCACGGCACTGATTTGTATGGTCGGCGCAGGCATTCTGTGTGAATACAAGCCGAAAAACACCAAGTTCTACGCACGCGAAGGCTTTGTGGCAGTCGCGCTGTGCTGGCTGGTGCTGGCCGTGACCGGCGCCCTGCCGTTCGTGCTCAGCCGCGAGATTCCGTTCGCGGTAGATGCGATTTTCGAGGCCGCATCCGGCTTCACCACCACCGGCGCTACCATTCTCGGCGATGTGGAGGCGCTTTCGCATGCCTCTATGCTATGGCGCTGCCTGATGCACTGGGTCGGCGGCATGGGCATTCTGGTGTTCATGCTGATCGTCCTGCCGCTGGCAGGCGGTCAGACCATTTATCTGATGCGCGCGGAAAGCCCGGGACCCTCGGTCTCCAAAATATCGCCGCATATGCGCGATACCGCGCTTATCCTGTACGCGATTTACTTTGGACTGACCGTTCTGCAGATTATTCTACTGCTGTTCGGCGGCATGCCGATGTTCGACGCCATCTGCGTTTCGCTCGGCACGGCAGGCACCGGCGGCTTCGGCAACTGGAATAATTCCATCGCGCACTACAACAGCGCCTATCTGCAGAATGTCATCTCGGTCTTTATGATCCTTTTCGGCATCAATTTCAACGCGTATTTTCTGCTTTTGACCCGTAAATTCAAGCAATTGTTCAAAATCGAGGAGATTCGCGTGTACCTCGGCGTGATTGCCGTATTTACCACGCTGATCGCCTTCAACGTGCGCGGCTGCTTCGGTTCGCTGCGCGAGAGCTTCCACCATTCCCTGTTTCAGGTTGCGTCTATCATCACGACCACCGGTTTTTCAACCGTGGACTTTAACCAGTGGCCTGCATTCAGCAAGCTGCTGCTTGTGCTGCTGATGTTCATCGGCGCGTGTGCCGGTTCGACCGGCGGCGGCATGAAATGCTCGCGCATCCTGCTGCTGTTCAAGGGCGTAAAGAAGGAAATGATGTCGCTGATTCATCCGCGTCTGGTGCGCGTGCATAAAATGGACGGACAGCGCGTCCAGCATGAGGTCATGCGCTCGGTCAACGCCTTTCTTGTGGCATATCTGATCGTCATTGCCACTTCCATCCTCATTGTCAGTCTGCACTGTGAGGATATGGTAACCAGCTTCACCTCGGTCGTTACCTGCATCAATAACGTCGGTCCGGGACTCAATCAGGTCGGTCCTGCAGCCAACTTCGGTGCACTGCACCCGCTGAGTAAAATCGTGCTGACTTTCGATATGCTCGCCGGTCGTCTGGAGCTGTTCCCCATGCTTCTGCTGTTTGCGCCGGAAACGTGGCGAAGAAACCGATAAAAAAACTGCCGCTAAACGTATACCGTTTAGCGGCTTTTGCGATGTCGAACGACCACGAATCGTTCCGGTGCTCCACCGACACACCCGAATCATCGCGGCAGAATATGTCGAGATGGGGTTTTCCGATTGCTCATGGGTATCTATCTCTTTGGGTAACACGATGGTGCTTTTTCTGTCTGACAATAGCCTGCCACGAAAGCTATCGGTTGACAAATACGTCTTATCTGCCGCCCTTCACAGTTTTAATCTATCGACAGATGCTTTTTCAGTGCCTTCACATAGGAGTCCGCATAGCGGCTGAATACTACGTTTTTCTTGCGGATGAGACCGATGCGCATGCTGCCTTCCATCTCGAGCGGCCGCGCGATAATGCTCGGACTGTTCAGCTTGCGGTCGATAATGCCCGAGCTGACCGTAAAGCCGTTCAGTCCGATCACCAGACTGAACAGTGTTGCGCGGTCGCGGACCTGAATGGTTTTCGGCATGTCGAGCATGCTGAGCAGTTCCTCGGAAAAATAAAAGGAATTGCGGTCTCCCTGCTCAAAAATCAGATACGGATAGGGCTTCAGTTCATCGAGCGTGATGCACTTCCGGTCTGCGAGCGGATGGTCCTTATTGATGAACACATGCGGTGCGGCAGTGAACAGTTCCTCGAACACGAGCTCACTTTTGCGCAGCAGCTTGGAGAGCACGGTTTCGTTGCTCTCGGACAAATACAGCAGACCCAGCTCGCTTTTGCCCGACGCCACATCATCAATGATCTCACCGGTCTGTGTTTCCCGCAGGATAAAACCGTACTGGTCCGCGTCGTACTCCTTGACAACCTCGACGAATGCGTTCACCGCGAACGAATAGTGCTGACATGACACGCAGAACTTGGGCACACGCTTTTTGCCCACGCCGAAGTGCTCCTGCATGATGTCTGCCTGCTCGAGCAGCATGCGCGCAAACGAAAGCAGCTCCTCGCCCTCCTGCGTAACGGTTACGCCCTTGTTTGAGCGCACAAAGGCGGTAACGCCCATCTCCTTCTCTAAATTGTGAATCGCGGCGCTCAAACTCGGCTGCGAGAGAAACAGCCGCTCGGCGGCGTCCGTGATGTTGCCGCATTCGGCCACAGTGACAAGATAGGTCAGCTGCTGCAGGGTCATAGGAAAAACCTCCGGGAAATAATCTGTATCTATTGTAGCATGTCTGTGCGGAAATACAATGCGGTTTCCCTATCTATTCCCGCAATTTCATGCTATGATAGAGACAAAGGAGAGCATAAAAATGAAAAATGTACTGTTTTACGGCGATTCCAACACCTGGGGTTATCAGGGCGACGATCCCATGCACCGCCTGGACGCGGACAAGCGTTACACCGGTGTGGTTGCGGCTCAGTTCCCGGACGTGCACTTTATCGAGGAAGGTCTGTGCGGACGCACCATCTGCAGCACCGACCCGATTGATTACGGCCGAAACGGCATGGCAATGCTGCCTGCCCTGCTGGCAACGCACGATCCGCTCGACGTAATCGTTATTATGCTCGGCACAAACGACAGCAAGGCAATGTACGGCCACTCGCCGTTCACCATCAGCGATGCCATGGACCGCACGATCAAGCTGATGCAAAGTCCGCTTTTATGGTCAAATACCATGCAGAAACCGCAGATCCTTCTGGTTGCACCGCCGAAAATGGGCGAAAACCTTGCAGACAGCGTCTACTACGGCATGTTTGACGAAAGCAGTGCCGCACTCATCCGTGCTCTGCCCGCACGGTTCCGCACGCTGGCAGAAAAGTACGGCTGCGCCTTCGTGGACGGCTCGGCTGTCACGGCGGCAAAGTGCTCGGACCAGATTCATCTGACCGCAGAGGAGCACGCCGTGCTCGGCAGGCTCATTGCGGACAAGCTGCGCGAGCTGCTTTAACCCCCTGCCCGAAATCATTCGTCATCTTTCCCCCGGTTTTGTCAGGTGACAAAACCGGGGTGTTTTTTGCCGCATTTTATCCACAGCCTGTTGATAACTTCTGTGGATTGTGTGTCATTTTTTACAGAATTTACGCGTAGTTCACTCTGTTTTTCCTATCGGTGTATTTCGTGTCGAAAATCGGACATTTCGTGTGCCCGACCGCACAGCAGGCTGCAAAGCTGCTATGATAAACGCAGGCAATTTTCAGTCTCTTTTCTGCAGGCGCGGCTCGTTCCACCGCACCGCAGAATGGGAAAAGGAGGAATATACCATGAAATTCAAACGCGGCATAAGCCTTGCTCTGGCACTGGCTCTTATCACCGGCATAGGCGGCCCGCTTGATATCCGCGCAGCGGCGGCGGATACCGGCAGCTCGGACGCGCTTGCGGCGCTCGGTATTGATTCGAGCAAAGCGCCCGACGGCTTTAATGCCAACGACCCCAGCAACCCATACGGGCGCAATACCATCAAGGTTACGCCGGTGTACGAGCTGTATACCGTTGGTCTGAAGAATGATGTTCTGCCGTCGGATAAAATCGGCCTGGACAAGCGTGAAAGCGCAGAGCAATGCGATACAAGCGTTTCCCAGTCCAACCAGAAGGACAATACCCTTCAAAGCACGCTGTACGGCAATGATGATAACACATCTACCAAGGCTCAGCAGTTTTTGACGGCTAAAACCAATTCCAAGGAAATCTCCAAGGGTACTACCACCTCTACCGGCACATACGCACAGTTCCCGGTGGGCAGCAAGGGCAATGACGGCTATGCCACCAAGGGCTATCTGACCGGCATGACCAATGCGTCTACCAAGCTGAAAGATGGCACGGATTACGCCATGGCAGACGTAGCCGCAGGCCATTTCACCTCGAGCAGTGACGCCAAGTCCTCGCAGACGGTCATGGTTTACGCCGGTGACCTGAGCGCGAAAGGCGGTCTGTACCTGCGGTTCGGCAATGCGAAAACCGGCGAGTACGGCAATCCGATCACGCTGCTCGACACCAGCAAGGAAATCGGCAACCCGACCCTCAAGGACAACTCCGAGACGGTTGACGGTGAAACGACCGAAGCCAAGCTGGTCGAAAACTTCGCAGAAAACCCGTATCAGCTGAAAAACTACCTGCAGGTAGCTACCGGCGACTGGGACAACGACGGTAAGGACGAGGTTGCGGTCTATGTGCCGGAGGTCGGCAATTCCCGCATTGAGATTTACGACCTGCAGACTGCAGATTACTCCAATCCCTCTAACTGGAGACAGGCGTGGACGTACTTCTTCCGTGAGGGCAGTGTCGTTTCCAACATGATCTCTCTCGTCAGCGGTGACGTCAACCAGGACGGCGTAGACGATCTCGCCTGCACCTGGGGTTATTACTACGGTCCGCAGCAGAACGCAGGCTCGCGTGCCGTTGTAATGTTCGGCTCCACGAGCGCGCACATGCTGCAGAGCTCGCAGGAATTCCCGCTGACCTACGAGGGCAGCAATCTGGTCCGCGCATCCTTCGCCTTCGGCGATATGACCGGCGGCGGCAAAACGCTGATTCTGGCGGCTCAGTCGGATGCTGACCTCAAGGCAAATAAGCAGAACACGCGCTATGTAGGCTTGTACGCATGGAACGGCGTCACCTTCAAGCCGTCTGTTTCGCAGAATTTCGATCTGTTCTCCAAGGATAAGGACAAAAACTATATTTACAGCGCAATGCAGAATCACACCGAAAACGGCACCGACGTTTTCCATTCTCTGCCGCTGTGCCCAGCCAATACGGCGATCATCTCCCGTCCGACCGCAGGCGAAACAAACGATGGCGGCAAAACCAGCGATCTGCTGTACTTTGACAGCCTTGTTATCTCCTGCGATGAGAATGGTCTGAATATCAAGCAGGCGCTTGACAACACGCCTGCTATGCCGAATGAGGACTACGTTGAGTACGATGCATCCGCAGGCTCTGTGACCACCGCGGTGGATAAAGACAACAACACCGCAGGTTCGGGTACGCTGTTCACCCTGACGCAGACCATGTCCAAGGATGAGAACAAGCAGTCTGAATCCTACACCGTCAAGGGTCAGGTCCCGAAGTACGAGCGCCGTGCCTACTACAAGAGCTGGTGGCACAAGCTGTTCCGCAGAAAGTCCTACTACCAGGCTTTTGTCGGCTACGAAACCGTAGATCAGGCGGTTCAGACACCTTACACCACCCGCACGCCGGGTACAACCAGACTTTCGACCGTCAACCTGTTTGACGGCTCTCAGCCGGTAAAAACCGATGTCAACAGCTCGTACACGCTCTGTCTCGCCAACACGGACGACGATACCAGCTACATGACCTACACCGGCAAGCACTATTACACCTACTCCGATCCGCAGGTTCTGGCGGTACTGGCTTCGCCTCCGTACTTCTCCGATCTGCTCGACCGCGATGACCTGTCCGGCAACTATGCCGAGTCCTCCACCACCTACTCGAGCATGAAGGGCACCGAGAACGGCACCAGCTCCTCCTCTACTATCTCGGTCGGCGCGTATGTCTCCTTTGAGCAGGAATTCTCGGTATTCGGCGTTAAGATCGGCAGCGTTGAGGCGGAAGCCGCCTTTACCTCCGGTTTCACCTACGAGACCGAGCACACCTCCTCGCTCGAGCAGTCCATCACCTACGAGACAACCTCCGGCGAGGACAGAGTGGCGTTCTATTCCATCCCGATGGAGATTTACGAGTACACCTCCTACATCCCGGATGGAACAGGCAAATACACGAAAGTAACCTCCACCGTTTCCATCCCGCACGAAGCCTCGATCGGTCTGATCGACCTGTCCGACTACGAAAACATTGCCGAGGATTACAGCGTGCTGCCGTCCATTTCGGGCAGTGTGCTGACGCATACGATCGGTGATCCGTCCAGCTATCCGAGCACGCATAAGGCATACGCAAACGCTAAGGCTTATACCGGTGATCCGGCTAAGGTTGACTTCACCGCGGCAGGCGGCGGCTCCGGCATCACGCAGGAAATCAGCTTCTCCACCTCGGACAGCAAAAACTACACCAACACCACCTCGATCGAAACCAAGGCCGGTGCAGGCGCAGGCGGCGTAACCGCAGGCGTTGTGGCAGGTTCGGAACACTCTGCCGGCAAGGTATCGGTCAACACCGCAGGCGGCTCGTTCTCCGGTTCGCTGCAGAACATGCCGATCGAAGCAAAACCATACGGCTACGGCATGAACTGGAGAATTTTCTGCTACAACTACCGCAGCGGCAATCAGGCGTTCCCGGTTGTTACCTATGCAGTAACCGAGCCGCAGGCTCCGTCTCCGCTGCCGGAGGATTTTGAGCAGGATGTTGCGAAAACCACCGATGATTCCGTTACCCTGACGTGGACCTACGACAAGATCGTTTCCGGTTTCCAGCTGTACCGCTACTACAACTTCCCGGACGGCTCCGGACGCAAGGAACTCGCATTTGTGCCGTTCACCGATGGTGAGCGTCACGATGACGGCACCTACACCTTCAGCTACACGGATAAGAACCTGTCTCCCTATACCGAGTATGAGTATCAGATTCAGACCCGCAACAACAACAAGGCTGAGCAGCAGCGCAACAGCATTTACAGCGAACCGCTGACCTGCCGCACCAAGACCACAGCAGGCTATCCCGATATTTCGGTAACGATTGACGGCAAGGAGAATCAGACGGTTCTGCCGATCTATCCGGATTCTCTGGCAACCGCAACGGTTAAGTATAACGGAGACAATAAAAATCCGGACGGCGGCAAGTACAACAGCGCAAGCTATCAGTGGCAGAAGCTGAACAATGGTTCCTGGACCGAGATTGCCGGCAGCGTTTCCGATACGCTGAGCATCAGCAACGCCGGTTCTGCCGACAAGGGCACTTACCGCTGCCGACTGAATGTGCTCTACTTCGACAACACCGCCCAGAAGGAGTTCAGCATTTCCGCTTACTCGCCCGAAATCAACACGGTTTACAGCAAACGCACGCCTAAGTGTGAGCTGACGGTTACGGCGGAGAATGTACAAAAAGACAACACTGCTCAGTTTGACCGCACGCTGCACATCAGCGCTAAAATGAGTTCCGCGTCTGCTACCTCCACCATCCCGACCGGCACACTCAGCTTCCTGATTCGCGGCACGGACTTCTCTACCACGGTTGCGGCTAAGATTGACAATACCGGCAACGTTACAAAGGATGTTATCGTGCCCGCAGACGGCGCCTACACGGTTACCCCGTATTATCCGGGCAGCTATGTATTCAAGGATATGAGCAACGCGGAAGGCCAGATGGTTCTCGTTGGTGAGAACGCGACCGGCTATCAGCTGACGCTCACCAACGGCAAGAATAACAACAGCGTCACCCGCTTCACCTACGGCGATACGGTAACGCCGTCGCTCTCCCGCATGAGCAAGGATACACAGGGTCTGCAGAAGGTCACTAACGCGACCTTCAAGTACGCGGTTTCCGGTTCCAAGGATTTGCAGCCACTGACAGAGAACAATAAGCTGAATGTCGGCACTTACACGCTGTATGCTTATGTAAACGGCGAAACCAATCCGGTTGCGGAAACCGAGTTTACCGTTGTTCAGCGTGCCGTTACGCTGCGCGTTGTCACCCCGAAGGACGGTGTTGCACAGGATAAGGTCAACCCGAAAGACAAGAATCAGCTTTCTCTCACGGCAGACACGAAAAACATGACTGCTGATGAGATTGCTGCTCTGCACCTTGACTATGCCGCAGTCAACACCGCAGGCAACGAGGTAACGCTCGCGCCGAACATTGCACCCAGCAACTACACGGTTTCCCCGTGCAAGACTACCGCTACCAACGAAACGCTGTACAATAACTACGAATTTACCTTTATCCCCGGTGTTTACACGGTAAACGGCCTGACTTACATCCTTACCCTCAAGGCTGAGGACTTCGGCGAAGGCGCAAACAAGCACTCTGTCGGTTCTGCGTCGATCATTACCGCAGGTCTGAATGCCGGCAAGGCGGATGACGGCAGTGCATTCTCCAGCTTTACCGCAAACACCGATGTTACCCTGACCGCTGCGCCGGATGCAGGTTATGCAGTCGATTACTGGACCTATGACGGCAAGGAAATCGAGGACAGCAAGGAGAAGAACTCGGTTACCATCAAGACCCTTCCAAAACCGGCATCTGTTTGGGTTTACTTCAAGACCACCAATACCAAACTGAATGCTTCCGTTCAGAATAAGCAGGGCGGTACACTCAAATGCACGGATGAAAATGGCTCCGAAAGCCTCAAGAATTTCCCGGCTTACATTGCCAGCGGTGCAAAGTTCAACTTCACCGCAACGCCGGATACCGGCTGGCACTTCAAGCAGTGGATTCTCTCGAAACGCGGTGCAAACAGTTATCCGTCCGGCGAATCGGACCCGACGAACGGCTCCAACACGCTCTCTGTTGAGGTTGGCGTGCAGGATATTGATCTGGCTGCCGTATTCGAGCGCGACAGCTACACGCTGACGCTGGAAGGTGAACTGACCGCAAGCTATCAGACGGTTGATCCGGACGATACCTCCCAGACGCTTACCAAGACGCTCAAGAGCGGCGACAGCGTCACCGGCGATACCCGGATTACGGTAGCGCCCAAGGCAGGCTATGCTGCCGCCACGGGCGAGACCTATCAGGTGAACGGCAAGGCTGTTGAAGCAGGAAAGCTCAACGCTGACGGCAGCTATACCTTCCCCATCACTGAGAATACCAAGGTTTCGCTCAAGACCGACCGTGCCGCATTTGCGATTACAACACCGGAAATGGAGCATGGCACGATCATTGCAACCGTAGACGGCGAAGCTGTGGACAATCTGTCCAAGATTCCCGGCGGCAGCAAGGTTGAGCTGCAGGCACGCGCAGAACGCGGCTATCACTTCGATCACTGGATTGTAAACGGCACCGTACAGAAGGAAACCAACGGCATTTACACCATCAGCGAACTGGCCGACAATCTGTCCATCAGCGCTGCATTTGCCGAGAGCGATTCCTACACTGCCAAGGCTACCGCTGCGGCCGGCAACGGCACGGTAGCGTATACGCTGTATGATATCTACGGCGTGGAAGTCGAGACAAAGGCTATGCCTGCAGAAGGCGTAACCATTTATAAGGATGAGGAAATCACCTTCCATGCAGCGCCGAAGACTGGCTATCAGGTTGAACAGTGGGAAGTAAACGGCAAAAAAACTGCCGGAAACTCCAAAACCAATCCGGAAGGCAAAATCCGTGCGGACAAGAATATTACTGCAACCGTATACTTTAAGGTTACGGCAAGCTATCAGCTTACTTTCGGCACCGTTGGTGAGAACGGCCATCTGACCGCCAAGATTGACGACACCGCGATTAACTCTCAGACCAAGCAGCCGAACAGCAGTGAAATCACCTTCACTGCAGCACCAAACACCCAAAAGATGGTCGAAAAGTGGACGGTTACCCAGGGTGACATTACCGCAGCAGAAAACGATGCTGCTGTACAGGTTGATGGTGTAAATCTTGTCGATCCAATTTATATTCACACACTCGATGCCAACCAGACCATCCGCGTTCACTTCACCGACCTTGAGCAGTACAACGCAGCAATCACCGGCACGAACGGCACCGGCAAGTTCACCTACACCACGCCGATTCAGCCGAACGACACCGGTGCAGTCAACAGCGCATCCGCTCAGGTTCGCAAGAACGGTACGGTCAAGCTGACGCTCACGCCGAGCACAAACTGTGTCGGCACCGCCGAGGAAATCAAGTCCGAACTCCAGAAGGCGGCTCCGAATGCCGTTGTTTCCGTAACTGAGAAGGACGGCAGCTTTGAAGCCGTTATCCGCAACGTAACGGAAGCTCTGGCGGTCAACACCGACAATCTGTTCCACAAGACCTACGCAATCACGGCCAATAAGGCCGAAAACGGCAGCGTTTCCGCTTCTGCGGCACGCGCCAAGGCCGGCGACACGGTAACGCTCACCGCTGCACCCGCAAGCGGCTATCAGCTGAAAACCCTGACGCTGACACCGGAGACCGCACTCGACAAGACGGTTTCCGCGTCCACCCTGACCTACACCTTCACCATGCCGGCGAATGACGTTGCAGTTACCGCAGCCTTTGCCGTCAAGCCGAGCAGCGGCGGCGGTGGAGCAGGCGGCGGCGCTGTTGCACCGGCTCCGACCGACAGCGGCTCGTCCTCCATTACCGCGCCGGACGGCACCAAGGTTCCCGCAACGGTTGAGGTAAAGAACGGCACCGCAGCGGTTTCCGCCGACAGCTCCAAGCTGACTGCGGTTTCCGGCAAGGATTCGCTGACGCTTGACCTGTCCGCAGATTCCACCGTACGCACGGTATCGCTCACCGGCGATGTGGTAGCTGCTCTCGCCGGTGCAAAGAACGGCGCAGCGCTTACCCTGCCGAACGGCACAGTTGCACTCGACCGTGAGACGCTGACCGCCCTCGGCAGCGCCGCACAGGCCGATGGTATGGCAAGTATTTCGATCGCTTCCGCTGACAAGTCCTCTCTGACGGACGCACAACGCAAATACCTGCCGAAGAACGGCACCATCCTGAACATTTCTGCGCAGGTGCAGCCGAAAAACGGCACTGCAACCCGCGTTCATGCGCTGAACGGCACGGCTTCGGTTTCTGTAGCATACAGCCTCAAGAGCGGCGAGAACGCCGCGCATCTGGTTGCATACTATCTTGCTGAGGACGGCTCGTTCGAGAAGCTGCCTGTCATTTATGATGCAGCGACCGGAAAGGCTACCTTTAAGACCACCCACTTCTCCACCTTCGTTATCACCCACGAGTACAGCAGCGACTTCTCCGATGTCAACCTGCGCAAGTGGTTCTACAACGAGGTCAACACCGCACTCGAGAACGGCTGGTTCAAGGGCCTGACCGCGACTAAGTTCGGTCCGGATGACGGCATGACCCGCGCAATGCTGGTTCAGGTACTCTACCGCATGAGCGGCAGCAAGGCCGCTTCCACCGCACAGTTCACCGATGTGGCGGACGGCAAGTGGTACGCGGAAGCCATCGCATGAGCCTCCGAAAACGGCATTGTCAACGGCTTCACCGACGGCAGATTCCAGCCGGATACGCTAATCACCCGTCAGCAGCTGGCGGCCATCCTGTACCGCTACGATACCTATCGCGGTCATACGCCGCAGGGCAGCGCAGCACTCGATGGCTACGCAGACGCGGCTTCTGTCGAGTCGTGGGCTGCTGAAGCAATGAGCTGGGCGAACGGCAACGGTCTGGTAACCGGCGTTACCCCGACTACGCTCGTGCCGAACGGCACCGCAACCCGTGCTCAGGTAGCGGTTATCCTCAGCCGCTACACCGGCCAGTAATCCCATCCGATCCATACCACCCAACGGATATGGTATGAACAACCGCCCTGCAAGGGCAGACAATACCGACAGCGCCTGAAAACGCACACAAGCGACACCAATCGAAATATGGTGTCGCTTGTTTTTTCGCTTCTCACACGGAATACGCTCACGCGAGAACGAATCGAACAGCCGCGGCAGAAATTCCATGCTCCTATGTCAGCTTCTCCGGCGTGATATACTCTGCCAACCGAATCGCAAGTATTTCCAGGCTTGCGGCTCATTATATCGTACATCATGTTCTATATTTGCATAATACTGTGCAAATTCGACTCATTTTGATTTACAACGTCGTTGCAGGGTGATATACTGAAATTACCATATAAGATGCGCCGGATTATGTTTTGAGGAGAATGCTATAATGACCATGAATGACCCGCTGCTCCGCACGGACAGCTATGCAAAAATCTTCCTGTATAACACCCATGAAACCGTCGCCTGTGTGCCGCGCCACACCATCCGCATGCGCGATAAAGTGCGCCCGGACAAGCTGCGCGAAGCCGTCGAGCAGGCACTGCTACGCTTTCCGCACATGATGCTGACCGCCGAGCCGACCGAGACCGCGTTCCGCTACCGCCGAAACGTGCAGCCTGCCGTAGTGTTGCCGTTCGACGGTGTATCCACCCGCTACACCATCGGCTCCAAGGATACGAACGGATACTTATTTCTCGTCGGCTACCATGACAAGACCATCTATATGGAGTATCAGCACTCTATCTCGGATGGACGCGGATTCGAGGAGTTTATCCGCTGTGTACTGTTCCAGTACCTGAAAAACTGCGGTTTCCCGGTTGAGAATGACGGCTCTGTGCGCGGCATGGATACCCGCTGGTCTCCCGAGGAGAGCGCAAACGGCTACGAGCAGCTGGCAGACCGTGAATTTTCGCCGGATGGCATCTGGAAAAAGCCGGAGGCTGTTCATGCCCCCGAGGTACAGTGGGGCGCTGACGGCTCCGAGGTCGTCACCGAGGTGACGTTCCCGTTTTCGCAGCTGCACGATTACGCAAAGTCCATCGGCGTCAGTCCGCTGTCTGTACTGGCTCCGCTGATGATGAAAGCGTTTGATGATAAGTTTGGCGGAACGGACAAGCCGGTTATCGCGGAGATTCCGGTCGATCTGCGTCCGCTGCTGCCGACGCTTACCACGCGGTATTTTATTTGCTTTATCGATCTGCCGTATTTTCCGGAATACCGCGATCTGCCGAATGACGAGGTGTTCCGGCGCACGAAGGCGTTTTTGAAGGATCAGATGCAGCGCGAACAGCTGCTCTATCGTGCAAAAGCCGCCGCAGACCGCTGTGAATCGCTGCATGAGGCAGACATGCCGCTCGCGGAGAAAATGCAGGCGGCACAGAAGGTCACGACTGATTTTGTGCTCGAGGACAGCTTTCTCATTACCAATGTCGGCCGGTTCGCCCTGCCGGAAAGCTGCCGTCCGTATGTGCTCGATTACGGTGCAATCCTGCCGTGCGCCGTGCAGCCGTTTGCGCTGCTGATCTCGTCGTATGGAGATAAAATGAAACTGTCCGTTGCGCAGCGCGACCACGATATGCAGGTTGTCGAGGATTTGTGCGCCGGTCTGCGGCAGCTTGGCATCCAGCCTGAAACACTCAGCTATCCGTTTGTAGTGACACGGTATAACGGACTTGAGTGCGGGATGTAAGTTCAAAACTGTAATTTCAAAAGCAAAACGCTCAGCTACCAAACGATAGCTGAGCGTTTCGCTTTCTTTACAAATGCGTGTTGAGCAAAAACGTTTAGGGGGCTGATCATTGCACAGCG
>OGZL01000937.1_pt1 | contig 23042 bp, 20 predicted proteins | sample 1576761 | NCBI WGS metagenome assembly OGZL01 (sample SAMEA3541595, study PRJEB24748) | human gut metagenome | biome: human gut; feature: human-associated habitat; material: faeces | place: China | collected 2012
GTGGGGATTCTTTATCCTAAACTTGGTCGTGACAGTATTATTATGTTTTGTCTGGAAAAGGGGTGGGGGATTATTGAGTGTGAAGAACTGCTCGAAAAATACAATGAGTCATCAATTATAAATGAAAAGTAAAACACAAATGATATTTTGGAGGGAAAAATGAAAAAGATAATCACATTAATATTGGCAGGTTGTATAGCACTGTCGACAACGGCTTGCACCATTGAACAAGCGGCAAATTCGGCTGTGGATTTGGTAAACAGTTTGAATACGTCTGATTCGCCGGAGGTGAAATCGGTTAAGAACAGTTATTTGACTTCGTATTCGGATAAAATAACTGTCGGAAAGGCACTTGACTCATTTCTTGGAAATCCTATATGGCAGTATTTTGAAAGTGAGGACCATCAAAAAGTTGTACAATGTAATGGTACATGTCAGTACAATGACAAGACCGTTGAAGCTAAAATACAATTTTTGTTGAATGATGACGATACTTTTGAAATTCATGCAATGTCATTAAATGATATAGATCAAAACCTGTTAATGATGGCAGCATTTATGGGAAAAGTATATGAATCGGCAGGTGTTGAGGACGTATGGGAAGATGACAGTGCCGAAGATGAATTGAAAGGAAGTACTTCGACTTCTTCATCACAAAATACACAAGTAAGTACACAAACCAATACGCAAACAAATAACAATAATTCTGTAAGTACACCTCCGCCTTACGGCGATATAGGTGATGTGGGTGTAGTTTCTACTGACGGATATGATTTGGACCAATATTATGTAACCGATACATTGCTTGACCGTTTATCACAAGACGAAGTCAGAATATTACTTAATGCATTATATGCACATTACGGTTATACATTCACCACCGAAAAATATGCACAGTTCTTTAGCTCAAAACCGTGGTATTCTTCAAGAGGTACATCAATGTCAGATTGTGAAAGCAGATTCAATGACTACGAAAGAAAGAACAAGGAAACAATAACCGCTTACGAAACAAGGAAAGGTTGGAGATAAAATATGAAAAGAAAAACATTATTTATAATTTTGGCAACACTTGTGCTATCGCTGACATCATGTGCAATGTCTACCGATGAAATAGCAACTTATTTGACGAGTATCAATTCATCATATCAAAACGGTGCATATGAGCAAGCACAGACGGAAATTGAAAAACTTAATAAATCCACAAAGAATATGACGGAAGAACAGAAAAGCAAGTATGAGGAATTACAGCCTTTGATTGAGTATGCAACGCAGAAAAGCGGTGAGATTAATAATGCTTTAAATGACGCACAAAGCTTGTGTGATCAAAAGATGTATTATGAGGCAAATCAGGCACTTGATAAAATTTCAACGGACTATAAACTTCCTCCGACAGAGCAGAAGAAGTTTGATGAAGAAAAGACAACTGCCGAAAACGGTATAAAGTCGGTAAAAATAACTGACGCGCTTAAAAATGTGGAAACGATATATAACGGCGGTGACTATGATAAAGCGACAGAGGAACTTTCAAAGATAGACACGTCAAATCTTACAGACGCACAAAGTCAAAAATATCAGTCATTGCAGACGAATATAGCAAATGCCAAAGCGGCGGCAGAAAAAGCAGCGGCGGAAGCAAAGGCGAAAGCTAAGATAGATATATCTATGGCAAAAAGTAAAGTTATTGGAACTTCGGGTTATCCGTATGCATCATTGCTTGCTGAAAATGATGAAAAATGGTACTTCGCACCTACTGATGAACCGGATGCCAATGTAAGAGATAGTGGCGGTCATGTGAGCAAGGGTGTTATGGTTTATTCTGTTGATAAAAATACAGGAAACATAAAGAGAGAACAATAAAAATATATTATCTGCTTTATTAGAAAAATTAATTGAATAACACCGTAGAGTCAACCGTAAAGGTTGGCTCTTTTTTGTATGCGATGGCAATACAGCTTATCCTTATTTATATACTGTATAAATGGGGTGGTTTAAGTGAAAGGGAAAATTAAAATCAAAGATGAACTAAAAGCAAGTTACAGACGTGGGATTGTAAAGGAACTGTATTCAAGAAAAATGATAACGGAGCAGCAGTACAAGAGATTGCTTATGAAATAAGTGACAACGGGGAGGTGTCGGTGGTGCTTAAAGTGGCGGCATATGCACGTGTTTCAACAGACAAGGAGGATCAAATCAATTCTCTGACAAATCAACGTGAGTATTTTGAAAGCTACATAAAGTCAAAGGGCGATTGGGAGTTTGTCGAAGTATATTTTGACGAGGGTATCACAGGCACTCAAACCAAGAAACGAAAAGGTTTTAATCGTATGATTAACGACTGTAAAAACGGAAAAATAGACTTGATTTTAACAAAGGAAGTCAGCCGTTTTGCAAGAAATACTGTTGACACGTTGAATTATACCCGTATGTTAAAGGAATATGATGTAGGTGTATTTTTCATCAACGATAATATTGATACACGTCAAAATGACGGCGAGTTTCGTTTGGCGATTATGGCATCTGTTGCACAGGAAGAAAGCCGAAAAATTTCAGAACGTGTGAAATGGGGACAAAGACGTGCTATGGAAAACGGTGTTGTGTTCGGAAATAACAGTATTGTCGGATTTGATATTAATGACGGTGTATTGTCTGTTAATGAAAGTGAGGCAGAAGTTGTCAAATTAATTTTTCATAAGTACGTAAATGAGGGTAAAGGTACTCATATTGTTGCACGGGAACTTTACGAAGATGGCATAAAACCGCCTAAATCAAGTAAAGATTTTTGGAGCAGTACGATGATTTTAAATATCTTACGTAATGAAAAGTATGTAGGTGATTTACTGCAAAAAAAGTATGTCACGAAAGATTATCTTACACATCATAAAGTTATAAACGAAAGTGAGGACAAAATATATATTGAAAATCATCACGCGGGGATAATCAGCCGTAAAATGTGGAATATGGCACAGGCTGAACTGCAAAGGCGAAGTGTGGATAAAAGCACTAAGAAAAAGTATTCCAACAGATATTGGTGCAGCGGTAAGATAATTTGTTCCGAATGTGGTTCAAGGTTTGTGATACGTAAATCAAAAAAGAAAAGCGGTATCTACATAACGTGGGCTTGTCATGAAAGAACGGCGCACGGTAATAAAAAGCTTGATAAAAATAATAATCAGGTCGGCTGCGATATGCGTACTGTAAATAACAAGTCGCTTTTGGCTTGTATGAAGTTTATAACCGAACAACTTGACATAGATATTAATAACATTGCTGACGATATATTGAATGAGATTAATAACTCGGCTGATACGTCGGAAGATAATACGCAAAATCTGACGTTACAGATACAGGATATACAAAATAAAAAAATGCGTATGCTGGACAGTTATTATAGCGGTGACATAAACAAAGACGAAATGACTGTTCTTAAAGATAAGTATGATAAAGAGATTGAGAAAATCAATGCTATTTTGCAGAAGCAACAGAACAACCAAACCGCTATACAGGAAAGACAGAACAATATAGATGAGTTGCGTAATATAGTAATCAATGCAGTTTGCTCCGAAAATGTGTATGGAGAGATTGTCGATAAAATTATTGTGTATGATGATTATATGCTTGTGAAACTGAAATACATAGATTTTGCTTTTAAAATTAAATACTCAACTCACGGTTATATGGAAAAGTATACGACTGTTATTGAAAGCTGTGAGATTGTTTCTTTTTGAGGAGGTAGATGATGTTTATTGATTATAATAATATTAATGAGTTAATTGAATATATGATCTGTTTTGGTATCCCCAAAATCAATACCTATATCACCAATGCCGTAGGGACGGCATTTTTTATTGAAAGTTCTTCACGTTTAAGGTAGTCGCGATATGCGATATGGTTATCTTCGAGTGCTTTTTGCAAATTAGGTTGTATTTGTCCGCCGAACACCAAAGCGGACGGGTTTATTTCACTCAGAAAATCATCAATAATCATCGGTTCTTTTGCGTAAGGCGAGTTAATTGTATTGCCGTCAAAGGTTACGGGTACAGGCAAAATTACTATATCTGCACTCAAAACCAAATCTTTATCAGTTTCACATTCAAGTGTTTCAAGCTGTATATCTTTATCAAAGCCGTATAGAAAAACGTGATACCCTTCAGCTTTCAAAAGCTTTGCAACAGTAAGTTGTCTTAAATCACCGCCTATAACAGAAACATTTTCAAACATAGTGTATCCTCCTTATATAGTTTTCTCTGCTGTATATAATATGTAAGTTGAGGTTGTTTTGTTATTGACGCATACTATTTAAAAATTATCTTACACATTTAAGTTGGATTTTACAAACTGACTTTTTATTTTACATTTATTTAAGCATATTCAGATAGTGGATTTTACATAAGAGGTCTATAATAAAGTCATAAAGTAAAAAGGAGATAAGAAAAATGAAGAAAAGAAATTTATTGGCAGGAATATTAGTAGGCGTTATGGCTATGACAGCCCTTGCAGGTTGCGGAGAAACAACACAATCACCGCAGTCATCAACTTCGACAACATCATCATCTGATTTTAAAGCAGACAGCGACATCACAGTTGTATCAAGAGAAAACGGCAGTGGTACAAGAGGCGCATTCATAGAGCTTATGGGAATAGAAGAAAAAGGTGCGGACGGCACAAAGACTGACAAGACAACAAACGAGGCAGTAATTGCAAACAAGACTGACGTTATGCTTACAAACGTTGCCGGTGACGAATACGGTATCGGTTATGTATCGCTTGGCTCACTTTCATCAAGCGTCAAGGCAGTCAAAGTTGACGGAGTAGAGGCAACAGCCGAAAACGTAAAGAACGGTACATACAAGGTTGCAAGACCTTTTAATATAGCAACAAAGTCTGATATTTCAGATGTTGCACAAGACTTTATCGACTATATCCTATCAAGTGAGGGACAGGAAATAGTTTCAGACGGATATATTAAAATCAATGATGATGCTCAACCGTATGCAGGTTCAAAGCCGGCAGGAAAAATCGTTGTAGCAGGTTCATCTTCGGTATCGCCTGTAATGGAAAAACTTAAAGAGGCTTATCTAAAAGTCAATACAAATGCAGAAATCGAACTTCAGACAAGTGACTCAACTGCCGGTATGACAGGCGCAATGGAAGGAACTTGCGACATCGGTATGGCTTCAAGAGAATTAAAAGACAGTGAAAGCGCTGTATTGACAGCAACACCGATTGCACTTGACGGTATTGCGGTAATCGTAAACCCTCAAAATCCGACAGACGATATGTCAACAGAGGATATAAAGGACATCTTTACAGGTACAAAGACAATGTGGAGTGAAATAGCATGAGAAAATACAAAGAGAAGATAATGGGCGGCGTATTTTTCACCGCCGCCCTTACTTCAATACTTGCCGTATTGCTGATATGCGTATTCCTTTTTGCAAACGGAATACCTGCAATGGGTAAGGTAGGACTTTTCAAATTCCTTGCGGGTACTAACTGGGCTCCGACAGATAGTCCTGCGTCATTCGGAATCTTCCCGATGATTTTGGGAAGTATATATGTGACCGCCGGTGCAATCGTCATTGGTGTACCGGTAGGTATTCTGACATCAATATTTATGTCGAGATATTGTCCAAAACCCTTATATAAAATCCTCAAACCTGCTACGGAGCTTTTAGCAGGTATTCCTTCGATAGTTTACGGCTTTTTCGGACTTGTGGTACTTGTTCCGTTCGTAAAAACGGTTTTCGGCGGAAACGGAAACAGTATGCTTACAGCCTCGATTTTGCTTGGAATAATGATTTTGCCGACAATTATCGGTGTATCGGAAAGTGCGATAAGAAGTGTACCCGAAAGCTATTATGAGGGTGCGTTGGCACTCGGTGCAACAAAGGAAAGAAGTATATTTACAGTTATATTACCTGCGGCAAAATCGGGAATACTTGCAGGAGTTATTCTTGGTATAGGCCGTGCGATTGGTGAAACAATGGCGGTAATTATGGTTGCCGGTAATCAGGCGAGAATGCCGTCAAGCATTTTAAAAGGTGTCAGAACTTTGACTTCAAATATCGTAATCGAAATGGGTTATGCGGCAGATTTACACCGTGAAGTGCTTATTGCAACTGGTGTTGTGTTGTTTGTGTTTATACTTCTTATCAATATATCATTTAGTATCATAAAGGGAAGGAACAAGCAATGAAACATTTAGGCTCAAAAATATTAAAGGGAACAGTAATCCTTGCAAGCTGTTTGACGTTTGGTGTATTACTGTTTTTGATTGCGTATATATTGATAAAGGGTTTGCCTAATTTAAGCCCTAAATTGTTCAGCTTACATTACACAACTGAAAACGTATCAATGTTACCGGCAATAGTCAACACGATTGAAATGACGCTCTGTTCGCTTATAGTTGCAGTACCGCTCGGAATATGTACTGCTATATACCTTGTCGAATACGCGAAAAAGGGCAACAAGGTTGTAGGTATTATAAGACTTACCGCCGAAACGCTTTCGGGAATACCGTCAATCGTATATGGTTTGTTCGGAATGTTGTTCTTTGTAACATATTTAAAGTGGGGATATTCAATACTTGCCGGTGCGGCAACGTTGGCAATAATGGTACTTCCGCTTATTATGAGAACAACAGAAGAGGCACTTCTTGCAGTATCCGATTCATATCGTGAAGCAAGTTTCGGAGTCGGCGCAGGCAAGCTTAGAACTGTGTTTAAAATTGTTCTTCCGGCGGCAATGCCGGGTATATTGTCAGGCGTTATCCTTGCAATAGGTAGAATTGTCGGTGAAACGGCGGCACTTATTTATACGGCAGGTACTGTTGCGGAGGTTTCAAAAGGACTTCTGTCATCTGGACGTACACTTGCAATACATATGTATGTACTGTCAAGCGAGGGCTTGTACACAAATCAAGCATATGCAACGGCGGTTGTATTGTTGATATTTGTGTTGATAATTAACTTTATATCATCACTTGTTGCAAAGAAGTTTGCGGCAAAGGATTGATGATATAGAAAGGAATGGAATTTTAAAGTGAAATTTGATATAAAGAATTTACATTTGCATTACGGTGATTTCCACGCTTTAAAAGGGATAGATATGCAGATTTCCGAAAATAAAGTTACGGCATTTATAGGCCCGTCGGGGTGTGGTAAGTCTACGTTTTTAAAAACACTAAACAGAATGAATGACCTTGTAGAGGGGTGTAAGATTGACGGAACGGTTTTGCTTGACGGTAAAAATGTTTACGGCGATATTGAAGTGAATGAACTTCGCAGACGTGTAGGTATGGTGTTTCAAAAGCCTAATCCGTTTCCTATGAGTATATATGATAATATCGCATACGGTCCGAGAACTCACGGAATTAAGTCGAAAAGCAAGCTTGACGAAATAGTTGAGCGTTCGTTAAAACAGGCGGCTATATGGGACGAAACAAAGGATAGATTAAAGAAAAGTGCACTTGGTATGTCGGGCGGTCAGCAACAAAGACTTTGTATTGCAAGAGCGCTTGCGGTAGAACCGGAAGTGTTGCTTATGGATGAACCGACTTCGGCACTTGACCCTATATCCACCTCTAAAATTGAGGATTTGGTGTGGGAGCTTAAGGATAAGTATACTATAATTATGGTTACGCACAATATGCAGCAAGCTGCAAGAGTTTCGGATAAAACAGCATTTTTCTTGCTTGGTGAGGCAGTGGAATTTGACGATACACAAAAGATTTTCTCAAAACCAAAAGATAAAAGAACCGAAGATTACATAACAGGGAGGTTTGGATAATGAGAGATGAATTTGAAAGACAGTTGGCGCTTCTCAATGAAGAACTTACTACAATGGGCGGACTTATTGAAAGTGCAATCGCAAATGCGGTAAAGGCACTTGACGGTGACGAACATTCGATAAATAAAGCGTATGACTATGAAAAGTCGATAGATAATAAAGAACGTGAGATTGAAAGTCTTTGTTTGAAATTACTTTTGACTCAACAGGCTGTTGCAAGTGATTTAAGACTTATTTCGGCCGCACTTAAAATGATAACCGATATGGAACGTATCGGCGATCAGGCGGAGGATATAGCGGAAATTGCGGCAACCGCAAAAAAGAAGATGTTGAAAAAATCAAAGCATATTCAACGTATGGCGGCGGCAACTATTGATATGGTCAATAAGAGCGTTGAGGCGTTTATTAAAAAGGATTTGCTTGTCACAGAAGAAGTTTCTCATAATGACGATGTTGTTGACGCATTGTTTGAAGAAATCGTCAATGACCTTGTGGATATTATTAAAAAAGATGAGGGAACTTCCGAAGTGCTTGATATGCTTATGGTTGCAAAGTATTTTGAAAGAATCGGCGATCATGCGGTTAATATCGCCGAATGGGTGCAGTTCTCTATTACAGGCGAACATAAAAGACTATAATCTGTTTTCGGTTTTCCCATTCTCGCCGATTACAGTTTATATATAAAGTCGGGTAACCGACTTTTTTTCTTGTACGGAAATATTAAAAGTGATATAATAGTATAATAATGCTAAAGGATGGAATGTATGCACGAAGTAAATGTTAAAGGGATTTTATCGGCGAAAAACGGAATGAATATATACAGAGGTTGTTTGCATGGGTGTATTTATTGTGATTCAAGAAGTTTGTGCTATCAGATGAAGCATAAATTTGAAGATATTGAGGTTAAGGCTAATGCAGTGGAATTGTTGGAAAATGCACTCAGAAGAAAGAGAAACAAGTGTATGATTGGAACAGGTGCAATGTCTGATCCGTATATGCCAATAGAAGAAAAACTCGGTAATATGCGGAAGTGTCTTGAAGTGATTGAAAGGTATGGTTTCGGCGTGACAATGATTACAAAATCGACAAAAGTTCTTCGTGATCTTGATTTGTTAAAGAAGATAAATGAAAAATCAAAATGTGTCGTACAGATGACGCTTACCACATATGATGAGGATTTGTGCCGCATTGTTGAGCCGAATGTTGAAACTACATATGAGAGATTTCGTGCACTTGAAATATTGCGTGATAACGGTATACCGACTGTTGTGTGGCTTTGCCCGATATTGCCTTTTATAAATGATACCGAAGAAAATATTAGGGGAATACTTGATTATTGTGTCAGAGCAAAAGTGAAGGGGATTATTAATTTTGATATGGGTGTTACGTTGCGTGACGGTAATAGAGAGTATTTCTATAAAAAACTCGATGAACATTTTCCGGGACTTAAAGAAAAATATATCAGAATGTACGGAAACAGCTATCAGCTTTCATCTCCGAACATCAGACAACTTAATATGATTTATAAAAGCGAATGTATTAAAAACGGTATTATGTGTGACGTGAATGAATGCTTTGAGTATTTGAATAAGTATGAAGATAAATATAGCGGTGAACAAATTAGCTTGATATAAAGTTGTTTGTAGTGTTGACAAAATGAATGAATAGATATATAATAAATATAGAAAAAAGGTAAGACCTCAAACGGTTATACCCTGAAATTAGTTATTACAATAACCGCAATCTTGGTAGGAGGGCGGTTATTGTGCTTTTATAGAGAAAATTATCAAAAATATGATAATTTCTAAAATTGCTGTGAGCAATTTCTTCGCCATATGTAGCAATATGCTTACTTTTCATAAGCATTCCTCCTTTCATAAACTCAGCATAACAGCCTGTGAATATAAAAGAGAGTATAACCGCCGGTGAAAACACCGTTAAGAGATCTTACCTATATCGGAATGATCCGACAGTGGTATTATATAACAAAGAAATACAAAATTCAACAAAGTATACAAAACGAAATACAAATGTAAATGAGCGCACAAAAAAAACGGCATTATCGAATGCCGTTTTTTGTATACTTAAAAACTTATCTTTGTACACGACCTGAGCCGTCGCCGCCTGCAAGAGTTTCAACTTCTTCTCTTGTAACAAGGTTAAAGTCACCAGGGATTGTGTGCTTAAGAGCTGATGCTGCAACACCGAATTCAAGAGCGTCCTTGAAGTTCTTACCGTCAACAAAACCGCAGATTGTACCGCCGGCAAAGCTATCTCCGCCGCCTACACGGTCAACGATTGGACGAATTCTGTATTCTCTTGAATGATAGAATTCATCATCTTCGCTTGAGTAAATGCAAGCTGACCAACCGTTATCAGAAGCTGACTTAGAAACTCTAAGTGATGAAATAACATACTTAAATCCGAACTTAGCAACCATCTGCTTGAAAATGCTTTCGTAACCTGCAAGGTTAAGTTCACCGCTTGTTACGTCTGTGTTTTCAGGCTTGAAACCAAGAACTTTATCTGCATCTTCTTCGTTACCGATACAAACATCAACGTATTGCATAAGGTTTGACATAACCTTTTGAGCCTTTTCGCTTGTCCAAAGTTTCTTTCTGAAGTTAAGGTCACAAGAAACTGTTACACCGTGAGCCTTAGCAGCTTTACAAGCAGCCTCTGTAAGTTCAGCGGCAGCGTCTGAAACAGCAGGTGTAATACCTGTGAAGTGGAACCAGTCAGCACCTTCAAAGATTTCGTCAAAATCGAAATCAGAAATGCTTGCTGTTGCGATTGATGAGTTAGCTCTGTCATATGTAACGTTTGAAGGTCTCATTGACGCACCTGTTTCAAGGAAGTAGATACCAAGTCTGTCGCCGCCCTTAGCAATGTGCTTTGTTTCAACACCGTATTTTCTTAGTGCCGCAACTGCGCAAGCACCGATTGGGTTTTCAGGAACTTTTGTAACAAATTCAGCGTCGTGACCGTAGTTTGCAAGTGAAACTGCAACGTTTGCTTCACCGCCGCCGTAGTTTATGTCAAACTGTGTAGCTTGAATATATTTTTGATTTCCAGGGGTTGAAAGTCTAAGCATGATTTCACCCATTGTAACAACTTTTGCCATTATATAAATCTCCTTTAATTATAAATTACTTGTTAAGTTCTGCTCTTGCAGCTTTGATATTTGCAATAAATTCTTTAGCTGTTTCGGTAATTGCGTTGTAGTCGCCTGTCTTAGCACCCTTTGTAAGTGATGAACCTGCACCTACTGCAACAACGCCTGCCTTAATCCAATCAGCAACGTTATCCTTGTCAACGCCGCCTGTAGGCATCATTTGAGCCTGAGGAAGAGGACCCTTAATATCCTTTATAATCTTAGGACCGTATAGATCTGCAGGGAATATCTTAACGATGTCAGCACCTGCCTCCATAGCTGTGATAACTTCTGTAATTGTAGCACAACCAGGCATATAAGGTACTCTGTAACGGTTACAAAGCTTAGCTGTTTCTGCATTGAAAGCAGGGCTTACGATAAAGTTTGCACCTGCCAAGATAGCCATTCTTGCTGTTTCAGGGTCAAGAACAGTACCTGCACCAAGCATCATTTCGCCGTTTGAATATTTTTCAGCCAAAGCAGCAATAACCTTGTCGGCACCCGGAACTGTAAATGTAAGTTCGATACCTGTACAACCGCCTGCAAGGCAAGCGTCTGAAATTTTAATTGCTTCTTCAGCATTGTTAGCTCTTACAACTGCAACAAGACCGCAGTCAGTTAGCTTTTTAAGCACATCTTCTTTTAACATTGGAAAAAAACCTCCTAAAATATTTTACTGTATATAATTTTATCACAAACCTTTACGATTTGCAATATCTCAACATAAAAAAATACACTGTAACGGATAATTTTGCCGATACAGTGCAAATTGATTTAGACTTTTTGACTTTGAGTCGATTTTTCTTACATATTCCACAGCATAGTGTACATCACTTCTCCGTTATGTTCGTGGCGAAGTGCACCGTCAATGATAAAGCCGGTACGGGTTGCGAATGCAAGAGCCTTTCTGTTTCTTGCGTAAATAGGTATGTGGAGCATATTGTACTCCGATTTCAGGAAATTTATAAGTGCCGTTCCGATACCTTTGTTTTGATATTCTGGATCGACGAAAAGCCCCGTTATTCTGTTATCCTCCGTCACACCGGTAAAAGCGACAATCTTGCCGTCAATGATGTAAACAAAATTTTCTTTGCCGTTTATGTATTTTTCTTTTACAAAATCGTAATGTGTTTCCCAAAAGTTTTCTTCAACAAATGAATTTGAATGAATTGTTGTTCGCAGCCATAAATCCATTACTTCATACGTTTGAGAAGGTTTCATTCGTTCTATATTTTCCATATTATCAAGTCCTAAATATTATAAGTAAATTCTTCAGGCGTTACAGTGCCTTTTGCGATTGCCTCAGTTTTTAAATCAAAGTAAAGCTGAGTAAATGATGCCGATATATACGGCTCAAGGAACAAAAATCCTATACCGAATGTAATACAGCTTAGAATTATCCAACCGATAAACGAAAGTGAGAATAAAAATATTCTGCCTTTGTTTCCGTCGGTAAGCGATTTTGTAACTTCAAATGCTCTGCGTCTGTCCATAGCCGGATTTTCGGCAAGAATATAAGGAATCATTGAGTATTGGAATGATTTGATAATTCCCGGTATGATGAACAACAGCGACCACAAAAATGTATAAATCGCAACAAACACATTAATACCGATTACGTTGCCGAGATTGTTTTTATAAGGGAAAAACAAATCGTATACATTAGGTGCGTTGACAGTTGCCTTTATGAAAAATCTGCACGATCCCACGCTTAGAGGGAATGTGACAAAAAGAGTGATTAATATTTGAAGTACGGCTGATATTGATGTACCTGCCGAACCTGCGTCCGAATTAACCATATTAATCACTGTAGTAAGCGAAGTTCCGAGTGATGTGATAAGTGAAACCAATATACATACTCCGAATGAATACCAGTAGTTTGACTTTAAAACGTCTTTAGCTCTTGTTTTTAGTTCTGCAAAAGTAGTTTTATACATATTGCCAAGACCTCCTTTATATTTAAGATATATCGCATAAAGTATATCATATGCAAAATATTTTTTGTAGTAGGAAATTCATAATGTAAAGTAAACTTAATAAAATATACTTGTTTATACAAAGAAAATGTTATATAATAAAGGCGTATATATATTATTGTAATTTACAAAGGAGACATAACGATGAGTAAGAGTGTCAATTTATATGTAGTGGTACCGTGCTATAATGAAGAAGCTGTTTTGCATGAAACATCAAAGCAAATGCTTGAATTATTCGGTGAAATGAAAAATGACGGACTTATAAATGACAACAGCAGAATTGTTTTTGTAGATGACGGTTCTAAAGATAAAACATGGAGCATAATAGATGAACTGACTAAGGCTCATACAGAAATATCGGGAATAAAGCTTGCCAAGAATGCGGGACATCAAAACGCACTTTTCGGCGGCCTTATGACAGTTAAAGACGACTGCGACTGTGCAATATCCATTGATGCGGACTTGCAGGACGATATACACGTAATACCTGATATGGTGAGAAACTTCATTGACGGATATGACGTTGTTTACGGTGTAAGAAACAAACGTGATACCGATACATTCTTTAAACGCACAACGGCGGTAGGATTTTATAAATTAATGCAGTTTATGGGCGTTAATATTGTATTCAATCACGCGGATTACAGATTGATGAGCAAACGTGCGCTTGACGGATTGGCACAATTCCCTGAGAGAAATCTGTTCCTAAGAGGAATGGTTCCACTTGTCGGCTATCGCTCAACGAATGTGTATTACGACAGAAACGAACGCTTTGCGGGCGAGTCAAAATATCCGTTAAAGAAAATGCTTTCATTTGCGTTTGACGGTATAACTTCATTCAGCATAAGCCCAATCAGAATGATTTCGGCATTTGGTGCGATTGTGTGCGTATTTGCGTTCATTATGGCGATATACGCACTTGTGCAGAAAATTATAGGTCACACAGGTGCAGGCTGGGCGTCACTTATGGTTTCGATATGGTTTATAGGCGGTGTACAGCTTTTGTCTGTCGGACTTATAGGCGAGTATATCGGTAAATTGTATAAAGAAGTTAAACGCCGTCCAAGATATATTATTGAAGCATATGTAAATGAAAAAGAGAAAGAGGACGATAAATAATGATATATGATGTTGCAATAATCGGCGGAGGTCCTGCCGGAATGTCAGCTGCCATATACGCTGCAAGAGGCGGTATGAAAACGCTTGTAATCGAAAAAATCGCATACGGAGGTCAAGCAATAAAAACATATGAAATAGACAATTATCCGGGATTTGCAAACAATCCGACAGGTGAAGAACTTTCAAAAGCAATCGAAGAACACGCAAGAAAATTCGGTGCAACATTTGTTTCAGAAAATGTTAAGTCAATCGAAAATGCCGAATACGGCATAAAGGTTATTCACACAAGAAGAAATACTTATATGGTAAAGTCAATAATTTTTGCAACAGGTGCAGTACCAAAAACGCTCGGTGCGGACGGTGAAGAACAGTTTGCCGGTGCAGGTGTTTCGTATTGTGCGACTTGTGACGGTGCGTTTTTTAAGGATAAGGACGTGTGCGTTGTAGGCGGCGGAAATACGGCTATGGAGGACGCATTGTATCTTGCGGGATTTTGCCGTAAAGTCTATGTCCTAAACAGAAGCAAGAAGTTCAGAGCGGCGGCTACAATGGTTGAAAACGTAAAAAGAAACGGCAAAATAACCGTGCTTACAGATACCGTAGTTGATAAATTCGTAGGCTCAAATATGCTTGAGGGTGTTGATATTAGAAACACGGTAACAGGCGAAAAGAGTATTTTGAACGTATCGGGCGCTATCGTCGCAATAGGCGTAAAGCCGTCGTCCGATCTTGCAAAAGATTGCGGGGTTGAATGTTGTCAGCACGGATTTGTCAAGACGGATATGTACCTTGCGACTAACATAACAGGTATATTTGCGGCAGGTGACGTAAGAGTATCACCGTTAAGACAGGTTATAACAGCGGCGGCAGACGGTGCAATCGCTGCGACAAGTGCGGTTAATTATGTGAATGAACTCGGAATTAAAAGCATATAAAAGGTAAAAGGATAAAACTATGAAGACACTTATAAAAAATGCCGAAATAGTAACAATGACAGGCGAAAAGTACAAGAACGGCTGTATATTGTTTGATGAAAAGATACAGTATGTAGGTGAAGATAAAGTATTTGAGGCGGATAAGATTATTGACGCAGAGGGTAAAATCGTTATGCCCGGACTGATTGACGCACATTGTCATGTCGGAATGTTTGAAGATTCGCTTGGATTTGAGGGTGATGACGGTAACGAGGACAGCGACCCGATAATGCCGCACCTTCGTGCGATTGACGGAATAAATCCGTTTGACCGTGGGTTTAAAGACGCGTATAACGCAGGTGTTACAACCGTTGTAACAGGACCGGGCAGTGCAAACCCTGTGGGGGGACAGTTTGCGGCGGTTAAGACGTACGGAATATGCGTAGATGATATGATTATTAAAACACCTGTCGCAATGAAGTTTGCACTCGGTGAAAACCCAAAATGCGTGTACAACGAAAAGGACGAGGCACCTGTTACGCGTATGGGAACAATGGCATTGATACGCGAATTGCTTATAAAATCAAGAGATTATATGAATCAGCTTGACGCATATAATGAAAACAGCGAAGAACACGATAAGCCTGAATTCGACATAAAGCTTGACGCAATGATGCCTGTACTCAAAAAACAGATACCTGTTAAAATTCACGCACACAGGGCAGACGATATTTGCAGTGCAATCAGATTGGGCAAAGAATTTGATATTTGCGTTACGCTTGAACATTGCTCGGACGGTGACAGAATAGCACCGATTTTGGAACGTGAAAAATTACCTGTAATGCTTGGTCCGACACTTTCGGACAGAAGTAAACCGGAGCTTAAAAACTTAACCTTTGATACATATAAAAATCTTTCGGACAGAGGTATTGACGTTGCGATAATAACGGATCACCCCGAAATTACGATTGAAAATCTGTCGCTTTGTGCGGTTATGGCGGTTAAGAACGGTATGGACGAAGAGAAAGCACTGAAAGCGATAACCTCCACAGCGGCAAAAAACTGTTGGATTGACGACAGAGTTGGTACGCTTGAAGTCGGTAAAGACGCCGATATTGCAGTGTTTACAGATTTGCCGACAAGATTTGAGTCTGAATGTGTTATGACGTTTATAGACGGAAAATGTGTAACAGACATAAAGTAAGAATGGGACGATAAAACGTCCTTTTTCTTTTATACAAAAACATTGTTTTAAATTAATTTGTTTTGGGCAAAGTGACAAAAATTGTAGAAATAGATACAAAATAACTCATAAGTGTCGGAAAATAAACACCGATATGAAAATTGACTGTTGACGTACAAAGTGACGGAATTTATAATATGTATTGATGAGATTAATGTTTTCGGAGATGTAAATATATGAAGAAAAATGATGTGAAAAATGATAGTCGAAAAGACAATAATTTAATGGTAAAAATAGCAACTTTTATTGTTGATAAAAGACGTGCATTCTATTTAATATTTGCACTTGCACTTGTATTGTGCGTAATATCAATACCGAAAGTGCAGGTAAACAACGACATAAGTTCATATCTTCCCGAAGAAACGGAAACAAGACGCGGACTTACTTTAATGGACGATGAGTTTATTACATACGATACGGAAAAAATAATGGTTACGACCATAACGACCGAAACGGCGGAAAAGCTTAAAGATAAACTCGAAAAGGTTGACGGAGTAAAAGAGGTTGAGTTTGAGAATGACGATGACCACTATAAAGATTCTGCGGCATTGTTTACGGTTACGCTTAGCGTGCGTGACGATTTGGACAGGGAACTTGAAATTGTCAATGATTTGAAAGCACAGCTTGACGGATATGACTTCTATGCTTATTCCGACAGTATAGACGACAGTTCTAAACAGCTTGAAAAAGAAATGACCGTTATTTTGGGTATAGCACTTGTGATAATTATAGCAGTTTTGCTGTTCACGTCACAGAGCTTTATGGAAGTACCGATATTCCTTATAGTATTCGGCGTGGCGGCGCTTTTGAATATGGGTACGAACTATCTGCTCGGTGAAATTTCGTTTATTACAAAGTCGGTTGCGGTGGTGTTGCAGTTGGCTCTGGCGATTGACTATGCGATTATCCTTTCGCACAGATTTGCGGAGGAAAAGCAGACAAAGAATGCGTATGACGCGATAGTAACCGCACTTTCAAAGGCTATCCTTGAAATCAGTTCATCAAGTCTTACAACACTTGCAGGTCTTGCCGCACTTATGGTAATGCAGCTTAGAATCGGTATGGATATGGGTTTGGTACTTTGTAAAGGTATCATATGCAGTCTTGTTACGGTGTTCTTTATTATGCCCGGCTTGCTTTTGGCATTTTCGGATAAGATTGATAAAACAACTCACCGTTCTTTTGTGCCGAGTATCGAGAAATGGTGTAAGGTTGTTATTAAATTAAAGAACATTGTACCTTACATATTTATTGCGATTATAGCAGTCGGTGCGGTGCTTTCGTCAATGAGTAACTATGCTTTTGACGCCACAGCCGAACAGCTTAAAAAGCCGACCGAAAACTCAATCGCAAAACGAAAGGTTGACGAAATTTTCGGTACGGATCATCAGCTTGCTGTAATTGTTCCGTCCGGTGACTATGACAGAGAGGCAAAAGTTATATCGCTTGTCGAGGAAAATCCGAGCATAAATTCGGCTTTGGGTCTTGCAAATACGGAGCTTGACGACGACCACATACTTACCGAAAAAATCAACGCAAGAGAAACTTCAAAGCTTATGAATATCGATTATGATTTGTGTTGCCTTTTGTTCCAGGCATACGGTGCGGAACACGATGAATACAATGCAATATTCGGTGATGTAAATGATTACGAAGTGCCTATAATCGACTTGTTTATGTATGTACACGAGAAGATGGATTTGGGTGTAATCAATCTTGACGAAGATCAAACGAATGATATTAACGACCTTTACGACAAGCTGACAGACGCGAAAGACCAGCTTGAAAGCGATAATTATTCAAGAATAATCTTTACATATAAATGTGACGTTGAAAGTGACGAGGCATATCAAATGCTTAAAGACGTCAGAAGTGACGTTGAAAAGTATTATGACGAATGTTTGCTTGTCAGCGACAGTGTAAACAGCCGTGACTTGGGTGATTCGTTCGGCGGAGACAATAATAAGATTAATCTTATAACAATCTTGGCATTGCTTTTGATATTGATGTTCACATTCCGTTCGGCAGGTGTTCCGGTGCTTTTGGTACTTGCGATACAGGGAAGTGTGTGGATTAACTTCTCAATTCCGTTCCTTACAGGGCAGAGATTGTACTTCCTTGCATACTTGGTTGTAAGTTCAATTCAGATGGGTGCTACGATTGACTATGCTATCGTATTTACGAACAGATACCTTGAATTAAAGGAAACAATGGATAATAAACAGGCGGCGTCAACCGCACTTAACCAATCGTTCCCGACAATTCTTACATCAGGTTCAATCCTTACACTTGCGGGATTTCTGATAGGTATGATTTCGACAAATGCTATTATATCGGCACTCGGTACGGCACTTGGACGCGGAACGTTAATATCAATAGTTATAGTAATGATGGTACTTCCGCAAATTGTACTGCTGTGCGATAAGTTTATTGAAAAGACCGCATTCGGTAAAAAGGCAACAGATGGCGACAAAGCGGCGAAGAGAGAAATGTCCGGAATTATGTTCGTCAACGGTCATGTCAGAGGTCACGTTTCAGGCTTTATGGACGGTGTATTCTACGGCTTGGTAAAGGGTGATATAGACGCGAAAGTCGAACTTGGAAATCAACAGGATTTGTTGCTTACAGAGAGTAATGAAGATAATATAAAAATAGATGAAAAGCAGGAGGACGAGGATAATGAGAACAACGAAGAAGAACAATAAAATCATATCTTTTCTGACTGCACTTGTTATAATGCTGAATATATTACCTATGTGCATTGTACAGGCAGACGACACTGTTGCAATATCGACAGTGAACGACCTTAAAGATTTTTTTGAAAAGTGCGTATATGACGAGTATTCAAAAAATAAGAAGTTCGTATTACAAAATGATATTGATTTAAACGGTGTGGAAATAAAAAGTGCGGAGGTATTCTGCGGAACTTTTGAGGGCGGCGGTCACAGTATAAAGAATGTCAAGCTTTCATTTGAGGGCTCAAATAAAGGACTTTTCTGTTCAGTGACAAAAGAAGGTCAGATCAGAGATTTGAACGTAACAGGAGATATAAAGGTTACAGTCGGAACCGATACGGAATCGGTTTTTAGACAAAAAGCCACCTCGATTTTGAGTAAGACTGATATAAATACTCAAAATTTTGATAAAGGCTCAAAAGGTGCAGGCGGACTTGTCGGCTATAACGCGGGTAAAATCGTAAACTGTTCATACGGCGGAAATATCAAAGGTCAGAAACAGGTCGGAGGACTTGTCGGCTACAATGCAATGACCGGTGTTGTTGATTCTTCCGCAAATTCGGCTACAGTTGTTGGTGACAGTGAAACAGGCGGTATAGTCGGTTACAATGAGGGCAGAATAAAGCTAAGTCGAAATGACGGAAAGGTATGCCCGGATGCAAACGAAAATACGGTAAACGCCGGCGGTATCTGTGGTAATAACGAGGGTGCGGTTGTTATTTGTACAAATAACGGCGAAGTCGGCGGCGAAAGCTTCGGCGACAATATCGGCGGTATAGTCGGTACACAAAGCGGTGAAGTAAGAGAATGTATCAATAATGCCGCTGTTCAGGGAAGAAGAAGTGTCGGCGGTGTAGTCGGTCGATTTGAACCGTATACAGATATTGATTTGTCGTATCAGAGTGCAAAAGCGGCGATAGAAAAAGATATAGATACATTTCAAAATGATATTTCAAGTGCAAGAACAAAGTTAATTGAATACGGTTTGAAACTGTTGACAGGTTCAAATGATGTATCGGGACTTATGTCGCTTTTAGGCTTGGGTGACGCAAAAAATAATACACGTTCAAGGCTTGACGTTCTTACGGATTCAGCCGTCAATATGATGGACAGTATAACAAATGCGGTAAATTCAGCGTCTGACAGTAATGTGACAGGTTCGCTGAAAGATACGCTTGACCAAGCAAGAGGAGATATATCTTCGTTTACAGACGAATCAAAGCAGTCAATCAGAGATGTGAGTGATTCGCTTAATACTTCTCTTGAATCGCTTGATGATTTCCTTGACGAATTTGACGGCAAGGGTGATGAATTGTCAGACCTTATCGACAATTTGAACGATTCGCTTGATAAGGGCAAAGATGATGTTGACGATTCAAAAGACAAACTTTCAAATCGTCTTGACAAGATGGAAAAAGATATTGATGATGTAATTGATAATCTTGACGATACAAATGAAGAATTGAAGAAACTTTTAAGACAGCTTAAATATGTATCGGGTGATGTCGGTGATTCGGTCAGTGATACAATGGAGAATCTTGATAACCTTGTTTTGAATATGAGCAAGGAATTGAAAGGATTAAAAGATACAATTAAATCATTTAAAGACGTACTTGATAAGTTGGGTTCAACACTTCCTACGTTAAAGCCGTTGCCTACATTAGGCCCTATGATAAGACCGACGGCAACACCAAGCAATGGCGGTAGTGACAGTAGCGGAGGTAACAGCGGTGGAAGCGACAGCAATAATGATACTTCTTCGGAAAGTGTAAAATCTGAGGACGATATTGATCCGGGCTACAACGTAACACCTGACGGTGAGCTTGACAGCAGTTATGACGTTGAACCGTCTGTTGTCGGTATGCTAAAGGATATGTTGTTCACAACGGCTAAAGCGGCGGAAACAGATGATGAAAAAACTGCAATAAGTGATTTGAAGAGTACGGATATTTCATTGCCAAGACTTATCGGTGATGAAAATGCCGATACGGCACTTGTGAAATATTGTATAAATAACGGTACTGTAGACGGAACCGAATCGACAGGCGGTGTAGTCGGATGTGTCGGCTTTGAGTCGATAGTTCGTTCCGGCGAAAATCTTACTTTGCCTGACGGCACTAAAGTAAATTCCGATTCTGTTTTGAAAGCTGTAATTGATTCTTGTATAAGTTTCGGTAATGTAACCGCAGAATCGAAATATGCGGGCGGTATTTGCGGTAAGAGTGATATAGGCGATATAAAAAATTCGCTTACAACAGGTGAAATTGCTGTAAATGACGGCAGTTACAGCGGTGGTACGGCAGGATATACAAGCGGAAATATAGATAATTGTATTGCGATAAATGATGTTGACGGTAACGACCATATCGGCGGTATTGCCGGCTCGGCTAAAAATATTAATACGTCATATTCGCTTCCGAGATTGGACGGTAAAAAAGATGATGCCGGCGCAATAGTGGGATTTGTTGACGGTGATGTTACGGGTTGTTATTTTATTGATGAGGGACTTTCAGGTATAAGCGGAATGAACCTTGAGGGCAGAGCAGAGGCTGTCAAGCCTGACGATATGACAACGTCTGACGGCAGTTTTCCGAGCCGTATGCCACTTTTGGATAACGGTAATTTCTATATGGCGGACGGAGATAAATTCCTTCCGCAAATAAAGAGTTTGGCTCAAAATGACGCCGAGAGTATAGGTGCGATTTTGCAGTCAAAGTCAACCGAACTTTCAAGATTTCATTTCAATGTTATATTCAAGGATAAAGATAAAGAATTGAAGTCAATGACAGTTGATTACGGTACTGTATTAAATGACAGCGATATACCGAAGCTTACCGCTGACGGCAGTGAAGTTCCGATGTGGGATAAGGACGTGAAAAGTCCTATCATACGTCACACTACATTTTCGGCAGAATACAACAAGGCAACAACGACTATTTCATCAGGCGAAGAGCCGCCGTTAATGCTTGCCGAAAGCGTATTTGCTGATAACACAACATTGTCGCTCAAAGAGGAAGATGTTGACCACGTTTTTGACGGATATAAAAACGGTAAGGCGTACTCATTTACACTTAGTAAAGACGCTTACGATGTTATAAAAGTACATATTCGTGATGACAAGAAAAAGGCGGCAAAGATTGCAGTACAGATTGACGGTAAATGGAGTATGGTTGATTGTACGATTGACGGAAGTTATGCGGTTTTTGAAACGGCAAAACCTTGTAAATATGTATTGCTTTATAAGAAAATATCGCCGATTGTACCGATTGCGATTTGTGGGGGAGTGGCTGTTTTGATGATGGCTGCGTTCGTTGTACTTAGGAGGATAAAAAAACATGGAAGAAGTAAAGAAAAAGAAAACGTATAGGAATTTTACACGTTCTGAAAAAGCGATTGTCCATGCGTATGTCGAACTTATGCAAAAGAATAAGAAGATAACCGTTACCGATATTGTCAATACGGCTGATCTTAACAGAAGTACATTTTACGCACATTTCAAAACGGCTGACGATGTTCGCGAAAAAATTCAGACGGACGTTATAAATGAACTGTTCGGTTCGATAAATAAAAACGCAATTAAGAGTGTTCTTGAAGATCCGTATGATATTATGAATCACGTTCGTGAATTTATTGAGGACGACGAGGAAATGTATAAAATGCTCTTGAATACAGACGGTGCGGATAAGTTCCTTAAAAGACTTCGCGATATAGTTATTGAAAAGTGTATGCGTGACGCGTCCGAAGCTTCGTATATCAGCGATAAAGAATCGTTTGAAATGAATTTGAGATTGTTTATCGGCGGTTATGTTTCGGTTATTGAGGATTGGGCAGCAGGCAGTATTGGTATGTCACTTAAAAAGTGTACCGAAATTATGAGCGAATCAATTAAAATTTGCATTCAAAAATATGTGAAAAGATAGCCACCACTCCGGCACTATGTGCCACCTCTCCTCAAGGAGAGGCGTTAGGCTCCCATAGAGGGGCTGTCGGCGTAGCCGACTGAGGGGTGGCAAATATGAAAAAGCATAAATCGTCTGTTTGCGTATACAATAAATCCGTAGGGGCGATCATTGGTCGCCCGAGTGAATATAAAATTAAAACCACCACTCCGGC
>OGZL01000942.1_pt1 | contig 22995 bp, 25 predicted proteins | sample 1576761 | NCBI WGS metagenome assembly OGZL01 (sample SAMEA3541595, study PRJEB24748) | human gut metagenome | biome: human gut; feature: human-associated habitat; material: faeces | place: China | collected 2012
GCGCTGCGCCATCTGCACGATGGTTCCCGCCGTAATCGGCGTGTCCGTGCCGCGAAAGCTGTCCCACTTGCGGGCGCACTCGCCGGTGCGGTAGCGCCCGCCGTCCCGTCTTGACCAGTCCTCCCACAGACCGACGGGATAGCCTGCTTCTTTCAGTCCCATGCCGACGCCGACCCACTCGCTGTACGAGAGTTCTCTCGGGTCGATGTAGTCCAGCGCCTGCCGGAGATCGAGTTCGTCCTGCTTCATTTATCCTCCATTATCCCATGTAGGTTTTCGGGTCGATGCCGCGCGGAATGCGCCAGCCGTTGGCGGCAATGCGGTCGATGAGCTGCTTTGCCTGCTCAAACTGCCAGGTGCCGACGTGCGTAAAGCCCTTGCCCTCCAGAAAGCGAATCTGCTTGGGCGTTGTCAGACCCTCGGTGCGGCGTGCCGCCAGACGGTCGAGCAGCTTTGCCGCCTTGCCCGCGCACTCGATCTCGTCCGGGCGGATGCCCCACTTTTCCAGTGCGCCGAGCTGCTTTTCACTCGGCGGCGCGATCTCCCAGCCGAATGCGGGCGTGTAGCCTGCTAAATCCTCCGCCTGAATGGACAGCTCAAACTGTAACGGGTCCACCAGACGGCGCTTGCGGCTTTTCATCTCCGCCAGCTGCTTGGCGAGGGATTCCTCGCGCTGCTGCACCACATCGCTCTCGGCCTGCTCGGCGGCTTCCAGAATGTCCACCGGACCGCCCTGCTCGGCGGCGCTCTCGGTCATGCTCTCGGCCACCTCGGCGGTTTCGCAGACCAGATGCGCCGGTCGGCAAAGCTCGTGCCGCTCGGTGTGCCACAGGAAATCCAGCAGCAGCAGGTCGGTCTTGCCGGGAAACAGGCGCGTGCCGCGGCCTACCATCTGGCTGTACAGGCTGCGTACTTTAGTCGGGCGCAGCACCACAACGCAGTTGACGCTCGGGCAGTCCCAGCCCTCGGTGAGCAGCATACTGTTGCACAGCACGTTGTACTCGCCGCGGTCGAATGCCGCAAGGATTTCCGCGCGGTCGGGCGATTCGCCGTTCACTTCTGCCGCACGGAAGCCGCGCGAACACAGAATATCGCGGAATTTCTGGCTGGTCTTAACGAGCGGCAGGAACACAACGGTCTTGCGGTCGGCACAGGTCTTTGCCATCTCGTCCGCGATCTGGTAGAGGTACGGGTCGAGCGCACTGTCGAGGTCGCCCGGCTTAAAGTCGCCGGACTGTACGCCGACACCGGTCAAATCCATTTTGAGCGGCACGGTCAGCGCCTTGATGGGCACGAGGTAGCCCTCGCGGATGGCCTTGGTCAGCGAATACTCGTAAGCCAGTGACTGGAACACGCTGCCGAGGTTTCGCATATCGCCTCGGTCGGGCGTTGCGGTCACGCCGAGCACCTTTGCGCTGTCGAAGTGATTCAGGATACGTCCGTAGCTGTCGGATACCGCGTGATGCGCCTCGTCGATGATGATGGTGCCGAAGTAGTCCCGCGGGAACGCCGCTAAGCGCTTGGGCCGCATGAGGGTCTGCACCGAGCCGACCGCCACGCGCAGCCAGCTGCCCAGACAGCTCTGCTCGGCTTTCTCGGTCGCGCAGGAAAGTCCGGTCGCGGTGTGCAGCTTGTCGGCAGCCTGATCGAGCAGCTCACCGCGGTGCGCGAGGATGAGCACGCGGTCGCCCTGCCGCACTCTGTCCTCGGCAATCTTCGCAAAAATGACAGTCTTTCCACAGCCGGTGGGAATAGAAAGCAGGGTGCTGTCGTCACCCTGCTCCCAGCGGTTCTCGACCGCTTCACGCGCCGCCTGCTGATACGGTCGCAGTTCCATATTAGAATGCTCCCGGCGTAAAGCCGCCCGCCTGCTGCATGGACGGCGCACCCAGCGGATCGAGGAACTCGTCCAGATCGTTGGTTTCGCGGTCTGCGCCGGTCTTGTCCTTGTAAGTACGCTTGGTGATGCGGCAGCGGCCGGTCTTGCCGGTGACAGCCGCCCAGTTCATACGCAGCTTTTCGCCGTGCTGGCGCAGACCGATGGACGTGAAGAACTGGCACAGCTTCCACTCAAAGCGCTTAAGCAAAAACAGGTTGACGTTCATCTCGCTCTCGCCGTCCGGCGCATCCACACGCAGGTGCAGGATGGCCTGATTGCACGGCGCTACCTTTTCGCTGCCGGCGTAGCGGGCACGCTCAAAGCCCAGTACGGTAAACGGGTACTCGCCCGGCTCGAGCACACGGCGCGGACTGCCCTCGTTTTCGATCTCGTCTTCCCAGCCGAGCTCCTGATCCAGAATGTTGTCGTTCATAATAATTGTCCTCCTTGATTAAAACGGAATGTCCTTGCGCTCTTTCAGAATGACCTGATAGAGCTGATCCCACGCACCGATCAGGCAGCCGTTTACAAAATCCGCCGGATAGTCGGTGATCTCCATGCCGAGCGGGAAATATCCCTTGGCGGAAACGGCGGTCTGAATGTCGGTCGCGGTGACGTTGTTGGCCTGCATCAGGTCGCGCAGCGCCTGCGGGATGCCTGCCGGAATGTCAGGCACGGTGCCGTCCGGTTTCGCCGGTTCGCTGTCTGCCGCCTGTGCAGGTGCATCGGAAACGTCCTTACACTTATCCGGTGTTTCGTCCGAAAAATTGACCGCTAACGGTTCATTTTCCGAAATATTTTTGCCGTCCCCGATGATATGGGCGATTCCGGCATAGTCGAACGGCATCTCGCCCGGCAGGCCGAAGCGGTTCTTCGCATCCCAGCACGGGTGATGGGTGGTATACATCCGGCGCTCGCCACCCTGCCCCTTGGTCTTGCCGTTCTCCGTCTTGACGGCGAACGTCTTGTAGTTGGCGAACAGCACCATGTCCGCCCACTCCTTGACGAGCGGCGCGGTCTTGGCGGACAGCTTCATCTCCCAGCGGTCGTATGCGCCGAGCTCGTCCGGCTGCTCAAATTTCCGCATCTTGGCGTGCGCCGTCACGACTACGTTCACGCCGCGCTCGACCAGCTCGTTCAGCGTATTCAGCAGGGCGCCGAACTCCTCCATCAGATAGGTGTAGCCCTTGCCGTAGCCGAACTCCTCGATACTCTTTTTCTGGTTCTTGTCGCAGACGTAGCGGCTGCACAGCAGCTCCGCCCAGTCCATCGTGTCGATGATGAGCGTGCCGCACAGGCTCGGGTCGGCAATGCACTCCTTGACCAGACCGAGCAGCATGACCCAGCTGGTCGGCTTAGGTGTGCGGGCGACGTCCATGTGCTTGGTGCCGCCCTCGGTGTCGATGAACAGCGGATTCGGGAACTGTGCGGCAAACGTAGACTTGCCGATGCCCTCCGGACCGTACACGACAACCTTGAGCGCGGTCTTCTGTTTTCCGCGGATGATCTGCATTAAAATGCACCTGCTTTCCATGTGTTCTGCGGCTCGTCAGGCAAAGGCTGTTCCTCGCCCTGCACATAGCCGTCCTCGATGATGATGGAGCACTCGTCACCGGTCGAAACGCGCGTTGCGATGGCCTGTAAGCCCTCGCTCTCCAGCCACGCGCCGAACTCGCGCAGCGTGCCGAGGTCCATCTGCTCCAGCTTGTCCAGCAGGACGAAGCCGCACTGCGGTTTCAGACAGCGCACAATGGCGGTCGCTACTCGCAGCTGCTCACTGCCGGACATATTATCCCATTTCTGGCCGTGATAGGTCAGTGCGCCGTCTGCCACGCCGAGGCCCTCCATCGGCAGCTTGGCACCGTCCAGCAGCGCGCGCTTGTCCTCGCGGAGCTGTTCAATGTCGGCGGTCAGGCTGTCGTACTGCTGCTGATAGGCACGGGCATCCTCCTCGGCCTTTTCGCGGTTGAGGTTGTCGCGCACCTTGGCGTTGATGGCTTCGATGTCGGCAATGCTGCGTTCCAGCTCCTCGGTGCTCTCGTCCACCAGCTGCTCGGCGGTCTTGCGTGCGGTGGCAAGGTCAGCCGCCTTGGCGGTGAGTTCGTCCTCGGCGGTTTGCAGCTGACGGTGCAGCTCATCCACACGCGCGGTGAGGGTGCTCACCTGCTGCTCGAGCAGGCTTGCCATCGCCCGCTTGCTCTGGTTCTCGCCGTTGCGGGCAAGGATCGCCTGCTGCTGACGAATGAGGTCACTTGCGGAGATGAGTTCGTCCGGTGCATCCGGCCAGTACGGCTGCTCTTTCGCATACTTTGCTTTCTGGTCGGCAATGCGGCCGATGGCAAGGCGCTCGTTGTACTGCTCCTGCTCTTTGCGCTCGAGTGCGGCAAGCTGTTCGCCCACACCGATGATGCGGAGCAGCGTGTCCGCCTTTTCGCGGTCGCTCGCCTGCATAAAGCGCGGCAGATCGAGTGCAAGCTGCTCGATAAAGGCATTGAGAAGCTGCTGTCCGGCCTTGCTGCCCGACGGGTCGGTGACCTTGAGGTCGCTGTTCTTGCCGCGGCGCTCGACGATCAGGCCGTTGGACAGCGTGACCTTGATGTGCGGCGGGATCGTGCTGCCCTCACGGGTCGCCATGGACGGACGGAAGCGGTCGCCGCCGAGCGCCCACGCGATCGTGTCCAGCAGCGAGGTCTTGCCCTGGTTGTTGTTCCCGCCGATGATGGTCAGGCCGGTTGCGCTCGGGTGCAGCTGCACCGCACGCACACGCTTGACGTTCTCCGCCTCGAGCGAGGTGATCTTGATGGGGTCGGTCATGTTACATCTCCTCCAGCAAAGCCTTGATAACGTCCTTGGAAGCGCCGCAGCGGATTGCGTTGGCAACATCCTCGCTGGTCAGCTTGCCCGCACGGACGATGGATGCGTTGACAATAACGCCGTCACAGCTGTCCTCGAGCCACATCGGCGAATCCTCGCTCGTTACGAACTGAGTGAACATCTTGCGGAACGCCTGTGCGGCGCGCTTGTCCTGTGCACCAATCTGCAGATACGCACTGCCGATTGCATTGACCAGTTCGGAAACAATCGCTTTCATGTTGCCCGCCAGCTCTACACTCCCCTCAACGTGGTCGCCTTTTACGTTGCTGATAATCTTTACCATTGAAATTCTCCTAACTTCATGCTATTATGTGGTTGAATACATTTCTTTGCCGCTGATCGGGATTGCCGTCCTGACAGCGGCGTTTTTCATGCGCATACTTCGTCGTAGGCGATAACAGCCGCGATCTCGCAGACCGACACATCGGCGTCGGGGTGCTGCTCGATGATGTACGACAGCTTGCGGATTTCCTGCTCGATGACCGACAAAGCCTTGCGCCAGCAGACAGCCATTTTGTTGAAGTCGTCCACCCGACCGACCACAGCGTCAAACGCCGTGAAGATCATGCGGTCAAGGTCAACATCAGTTGGGTTAAGGTCTTGCGACACTGGGTTAAGCTCTGGTTCCGGCTCAGCCTCGACGGACGGCTCGGTTTCAGCTTCCTGCTCCGGCTCTGCTTCGACCTCGGGTACCGGTTCGGTACTCGGCTCCGGCGTCTTGCTGCCGGTCCGCTGCCGTGCTGCCATGGCGGCCAGCTTGGTGATGACCTTATCGCGGGATACGCCCAGCGCCTCCGCGATCTCGTTCGCAGACTTGCCCTCGTCCCGCAGCGTTGCCAGCTGCTCGAGCTGTTCATCCGTCCAGCGGAAGTACGGGCGCTTGCTCGGCCGCGGCTTGCGGTGCGGCGCGGCTTCGGTGTCAACGCCGAACTCGGACGCTGCCGCCCGCAGGTCTTCGGTAAATTTTGACATGGGGGTTTCTCTCCTTTCTATTCCATCGGCATACCCTCGGCCATGAACTTCTCGAACGCGGCCTTGGGAATAATGCAGTGTGTGCGCCCGCTCGGCTGGCGGACGGCAATGCCGAACGGCACCTGCTTGGTGCGGATCAGATTGCGCAGCGTGTTCGGGTCCAGCCCTAAGCGCTCCGCGCACTCCTTCGCGGTGTAGGTTTCGTTGCGGTCGGTCATGTTCTCACCTCGCTTTCGGGGTAGCCTCCTATTCCAGTCTGTGTTATACTGAGGACGGAAAGGAGGGAATACTTATGAAGGAAATTGATTTCGAGGCTATTCGCAAAACTGCTTTCGAAAAAGCAACCAAGCAGTTTGATGATGACCAGCTCAGTAAAGCAATCGTTCTGCAAGCCGAGCTTTCGTCAATTGTAGCCAAGGAAATGCTTATCGAATATCATCGACAGCTTTCTGCAAGCGAGTAATCATCTCGCCGGACAGCTCTTCGATAACGTCCGGGTCCTGCCGCTCCTGTACTGCCAATACAAGGGCGGCAATTTCTTTTGCCTCGCCTTCGATGATGATTTTCATCTTTCTCACCTCACTTTCGGGGTAGCCTCTCTGCCCTTGCTCGTGGTATACTGGAACAAAAGGAGGAATAACTTGTGATTATTGAAGAAAAATATTTTAATATTGATACCAACGGATATCCTTCAGCCAACTTCGAGAAAATAACGCAGTGCCCAATATGCCATAAAATCGGTGATTTTAAGATGCTGTACGCTTGCGCATATGAAGAAACTGCCTATTCATTGCATTTCTGTCATTTTTGTCAAGATGTCTTTTCAACTGTCTACAAAGAGGAATACCATTGTTTTTACATACACAATCAGTATCCGGCTTTTATTGAGGAAACCAACATCCCTGATCAAATCATAGCTTTATCTCCTCAGTTTTCGACTATTTACGAGCAGGCTTTGCGTGCAGAACAAGAACATCTTGATCAAATTGCAGGTTTGGGATATCGCCGGGCGCTTGAATTCCTTGTTAAAGATTACGCGATTTCAAAACAGACGGACGAAAAGGACAAAATTCAAGCTATGCCTATGGCGCAGTGTATCGAACGGTTCATTGAACATCCACGCACAAAAGCACTTGCAAAGCGTGCCGCTTGGTTGGGTAACGATTATGCGCATTACTTAAAAAAGCATACTGACCGAGACCTGAAAGATCTCAAGGCTCTGATTTCTCTGACTGTACAATGGATCAATTTAGAGATTGAAAGCACTGCATATGAGTCGGAAATAACATATCAGAAATGAGCCTCTCACTCCTGTGAAATTTTGATCTCCAAATCATAGCTTTTCAACCTGGATAAAGTAGCGTTTAATGACTGTAACTGCGTCTGAGCTGTGTCGATTAACTTGTATAGTTCATTTAAGTTCTTGACAGATAACAGCAGTTTATCTCCGGCAATATATCCTTGCGCTTCGTTCATATTCTCACCTCGCTTTCTATGGCATCTTTAGTTTTCTAAAGCCGTTCTGCAAAAAAAATAATCCGGAATCTTCGACAGGGGGATGCCAAGGCAATCACACACCGAAAGGATTTCCTCCTGTCGAAAATCGCGCTTGTTGTTGAGCGACAGGTTCATAGATGTAGCACTGATACCGATTTTTTCGGCTAATGCGTCCTGTGTAAAGCGCTTTTCACGCATTTTGCCCAACAGCTTGTTGTAGTCGTACTGTTCCATTGTTCTCACCTCCCTTGGCTTGTTCTTATGATAACACTTTAGATTTCTAATGTCAACAGTTTTCTAAAGTTTTTCTTGCAAATTCTAAAGTTTTATGATAGAGTATCCTTAACAAAGGAAGTGATGCACAAATGCCAGAGTTCAAAGAACGATTAGATGAAGCAATGCGCATTAGAGATATATCCGCCGCTGAGTTATCGCGCATATCTAAAGTAAACGAGGGCGCAATCAGCCAGTACCGCGCAGGTAAATACAAAGCCTCGCAGCGTAGCTTGGATAAACTCGCTCGCGCGCTGAACGTCAGTATCCCTTGGTTAATGGGTGCTGATGTTCCAATGACGGACGAACCCACCGCACCAACTCTCCCCTCCCCCACAATAACCGAGGACACGGTGACGTTTCCGGTCATCACCAGCGTAGCGGCGCACTACGACGGCGTATCCATCGACGAGAGCACGACCGGCGAGAAGATCGAAGTGCCGCGCGCCTACCTCAAAGGCCGGAAAGCCGAGGAGTTCTGCGCCATGCGCGTGCGCGGCGACAGTATGTTTCCGGCGTTCCAGAACGGCGACGTCGTGCTGGTGCTGCGTCAGTCCACCATGAACCACTCCGGCGAAATCGGCGTGATCAGCTACGGCGATGATGAAATGACCATCAAGCGCATCAACTATGTGGACGGCGAGGACTGGCTCGAGCTTGTGCCGCTCAATCCTGCGTACCCGCCCCGCCGCATCGAAGGCGTAGACCTCGAAAGCTGCCACGTCATCGGCATACCGCGTGTACTGATACGCGAATTCTAAAACAAAAAAATCCTTGGTCTGGTCGTAAAGGTCGAATTTCAGCCGGGGTAAAATAAAAAATCCCCATTCACTGGTAGAACCGTGAACAGGGATAGGATATTTATGCTGCTGCACTGTACCGCAGCGTGTACTTCTTGTCCCGGTACTCAAAGCAGTCCGGGTATTCGTGGCGTTCTAGCCACAATCTGACCTTGGCAACGACCGACTTCGTGTACTGCACATTCGTTCCGGCGTGGCCGCTGACGGCGCTCTGGAACGGCGCAAGCTCTTTTTCCTCTGGCAGCACATCCACCTGCGCGATGATCGCCGAGATTGCGTGTGCGTGCGGTTTGCCCGATCGGGACAGAACGCCGAGCTGCCTAGCGATCGCGGTCGCGTCGAACAGCTGCTTGTTCAGCGTTACGCCCTCCAGCGGGATTTCCACACCCACCGGCGCGTACAGGCTCTTCATGGCAACTGCGACGAACTGCGGCGCCATACCGGCCTCTTTTAGTGTCTGGCGGATAATGCGTGCCGCGCTGTTGACCTCGCCGAGCCGCTTCTGCGATACCTTCGGCGCCGTGTACTCGCCGTGCTTGCGGATTGCAGGCAGCACTTCGGACGTTACCCAACGCTTGAACGCTCTGGCCGTCGGCAGCTTGCTCGACAGGATCAGGCTGTACAAGCCGGACTCGTTGATGATGGTCAATTCCTGTGCACCGCCAAGGGTGTCGCATTTCGCTACCCCCTTGTCCTCATCGTCAACGCGCTTCGCCAACGCATCGCGCGGATTGCTGTAACCGAGGATTTCTGCTACGTCCTTGCCGACGAACCACGGTTCGCCGTCCTTAATCAGCGTGCGAACCTCGCCGAACTGGTCATTTGCGAAAATCTGAATTTCTTTGCTCATTGCATTGTCCTTTCGTCCATAGGTGGAAAGGAGCGGCGGGAACATACCCCGCCATGCGTTACTCCAATGCTGTCCCCCATTTCGGGGTGAGCGCGCTCAGTTGTAATTACAGGTGGTATCTTACCGCATGGCACCAATTCTGTAAATTGACAAAATGACGGTGAAAAAACTTCAATCTCGCGTTTTCTGAACTTTTTGATACGTTTTATCATTCATCCAACCGACACCAGCGGTTCGCAGCGTTCTGCGGAGCTTTCTGGCATCTTTGGCGTTACTATAAATATTCAACAAATATTTTTTCAAAAAAATCCCGCCCCGGTGCTACCAACACCAGAGCGGGACATGAGGTACTGACAAATCGCGAAACCTATCAGTACCTCTATTTTATCACACCTTCATGCGATAAGAAAGGGGTTTTATCATTATGAACGGAAGTTTCCGCAAAAAGCCGAACGGCAGTGTGGAACTGCGTGTCTGGCTCGATATGCCGGACGGCAGCCATGTTCAGAAGTCATTCTGCAGGCGCACTCGTGCGCTCGCTAAAGCCGCCTACGAGGAATTTCTCGAGAAAGGTAAACAGACGCAGGCCCGGCGGAAGTCGGTCGGAGGCTGGGGCGCAGAGTGGCTGGAACGCAAAGAGCAGTCGGTCAAGTACCGCACCTACGCCAATTACGAGCTGTATTTCAACCGCTATATCCTGCCTATGCTCGGCAAAATGTCGCTCGACAAGGTCATGCCCGCCGACATTGAGCGGCTGATGGGCAGCGCCGCGCACCTCAGTAAGAGCGCACGCCACCACATCTTCATCACCATCGACCAGATCATGAAAAGCGCGGTTGCGAACGGTCTGTGCAGCCGCAATCCGTGCGAGGGTATCAAGGTCAAGCCGGACGCGACATTCAAGAATATCACCGTCTACAAGCCGGACGAAATCGCCTGCCTGCTCTCTCACCTTGACCGACCGTTCGGTGTGGCGATTGCCATTCTGCTGTACGCCGGTCTGCGCAGCGAGGAAGTCATGGGGCTGCACTGGCGCGACATCGACCAGAAGAACCGCACCCTCACGATCCGGCGCGTTGTAACCCGTGTCGCAAAAGGCGAATTTGCACCCGTGGAAACGACCAAGAGCGACCGTATCCGTGTTATCACCTATGGCGATCAGCTTGCCATGCATCTGCGTGCCGCGCCCAGAACGAGCATCTATGTCGTGCCGGCCGTGCGCGGCGGCTACATGACGCCCGGTTCATTCCGCAGGCAGTACGATAACTTCTTCAAAGGTTTGACCGTGCGCCGCCTGTCGCCGCATAAGCTGCGCCATACCTACGCCACCTACCTGATCAAGGGCGGCGCCGAGCTGCGTGCCGTGCAGACCCTGCTCGGACATTCGTCCGTCAAGGTCACGGAGATTTATACACACGTCAATACCGACGACCAGCGCCGGGCGTCGCAGAAGCTGGCGTACTGAATTTGTAATTCCTCCGAAAAAAATCGGAGGAATTTTTTCTTAGTTGACCATTTGTGGTCAATTTATACGGTATATCAGACATATATTGAAGGGTATTCTTAAATCATAAAAAAGGAGCTTGTAGATATGTGGATGGCATTTAGAAAGAATATTGCTTTTTCTGATAATTATGTTACAATAAATTTGAAAGGAGGGGAATGTATGCAACGAGAATACCCCGTGCTATCGTTGTCGAACTATATTTGTTCAACGACAGCTGATGATGGTAGAACGGTTACAAACTTGCAGCTGCAGAAAATTTTATACTATATTCAAGGATATTTTATGAGGTGCTTAGATTCCCTTGCTTTTGATGAGGATATATACAACTGGCAATATGGTCCGGTTGTTCCTGAAGCTTATTTTGAGTATAATGTAAACCTAAGCAATCCTATCAATAACATCGATGTTACTGCTGCCAATGAATTTGGTAATTCTTTGCGGATTGATAGTAAAGCATTTAATTTGTTGCATAAGGTTCTAAACAAATGCTTACTGTATTCTGCAAGACAATTAGTAAGTATGACACACAAAGAGGATCCATGGAAAAATACTGCTTCACGACAGATGATAAGTAAAAATGCAATTAAACGATTCTTTGCATGTAATGATCCTCTTGGATTGGACTCTTAATCTGATATGGAATATTCTGAGAAACTAAGTGAACTCATTGAGCGCATGACACATTATATTGAGCCATCTGATGAGGAAGCCGACGAGTTACTCAATGATTTTCAAGAAATCTATAACGATGGTACTTTTCGGCATTCATATTATGAAATTTCCCAACAATTAGAGGGCTTTCAGAGTGATGTGCGCGATAATGTCTGTGCTGTTCTTGAACGAGTGATGTCGAGAATATCAGACGATCATTCTAACCTTAGTAAGGGTATGACAAAGTTATATGATCATATTAAGTTAGAAGCATTACGTTTGGCTAGAATGGAGAAAGTGGCATTTTTAAGTGCTAAAGCGGATGAAGCATTAAAACAAGCTCAACAGTTGAATAAAGAAAGCAACAAAAATGTAACTGATCTACTTGACCGTGTCAATGGATTCCATGGTCAATCTATTGCAATTTTAGGTATTTTTTCTGGTATAGTATTGGGTTTCTCAACTGAGATCAAGTTACTGACAGAAACTTTCTCGAACATAAATAATATGAATGTGAAGAATATGCTTCTATATTTATTGATAGTTGGATTTATTGCATTTAACACATTATTTATGTTAATGTACGCAGTATCTAAGATTGCGAATCAAAGCATTGCAGCATCTTGCAAAGGAAGAGAATGTGAGTCCTGCCCAGAAAATCATCGAGCCTGGGGACGGTTACGTCGAAAATATCCTTATGTTCTGTACTTTAACATCATGGTATTGATAAGTGCAGTGGTTGTATTGGTTGTTTTTAGGCGATAGTAAAAATTTTCATAACTGTTCAAATATAATACATCATCATATACCATTCCTACTCCTCAGGCAAAGATGTTGCTGTATAGAGCATCGACTTCGGAGTGATATTTATCTAAAAAACAAGGGAACAGTAAGGGAACAACCCCAAAAACTTCAGGTATTCTGCGGGGTTGCTCCAGACTGTAAATCTGTCGTCTATGACTTCGGTGGTTCGAATCCACCACCGGACGGGCAGGCACGCGTGTGGCAGTGCGGTTAGGGGACTGCACCAGACGCTCAAGTTAGGCACGCGCCTTAAACGGAGCGCCGGCTCTTAGAAACAGCCCGGTGGGCTGTTTCAACCACCGTGGCTTCCGTCGCAACGGAAGCGAATCCACCACCGGACGGGCAGGCACGCATGTGGCAGTGCGACCATGGGCGGCAATAGCCAATCCCGGCAGGCACGCGCCCAATCCGAAGGAAAGAGCAGTCGTTCAATGATGAAATCTACCAGCACGGACCGTTTGTAACGATATATTGCCGTTTGCGACGTTACCTCGTAGGGGGCGCAAAATCATACGGTTCGTGGGCGAACACTCCGACTCGCTAAGAGCCGCCTACGGCGGTTGCTCGCTGGACGCCCACTGCGGTGGGTGTGTTCGCCCTACGGGATATATGGTGCAAAACCATGTCTCTCAACAAACAAGCGCTCCGGTTTCATCACTTGACAAAACCGGAGTGTCCGTTTATAATACTGATATAAGAACGGCTCTCACGTGTCAGGTGCGGTCGTTCCCCGTTGCAAGTTTAGAGCTTGAGGAAAACGCCGCTGCCTTTTTAGGTGGCGGTTATTTCTTGAGGTTCAAGATACCGAAGACAACCGTCGCAAGCAGCATCAGAAGCGTAAGTACCTCCATTGTTGTCATGCGCGTCACCCCCTTATTCCGGGGGAATAACCTCGCCGTTCCATATCAGTAGCTTCATTATAGCATACATGGTTTCATACTGTCAATAAACCGCTCTTCGGGGCGGCTTTTGTGTATTTACCCCGTATTTCAATCACATAAACCCCAAAACAGGCACACCTCTCGGTGTGCCTGTTTTCCGTATATTACTCTCTATCCATCCTGCGACCCGCTGTCTCCTACCACAGAATCAGCAGATCGGATATTGTACTTGCCGCGATAATGACGATCCAGCAGACAAGCGGTGCTGCCCACTCTGCCCTTCCCTCGCCTGTCGGCGCGAGCTTGGGACACGCTCTCATCAGAAGCCTTGCCGCCGCGAAGCCGAGCGCGCCGCCCAGGGTATTCAGCAGCAGATCATCCACCGAGGTAACGCCGCCCGCGGCCAGCTGTATCAGCTCAATGCTGAGCGACGTGCCGAAGCACCACCAGATGGTGCGGCCTGCCCGCTCGAACCACCGCCAGAACAGCGGCAGGAACAGTCCGAGCGGAAACAGCAGCGCGATATTTCCGGCAATGTTCACGAACGGACCCAGACCGGGCGCCTCCGGAGATTTTACCACGGAAATCATATCCGCGAACGGAACGAGCTCCAGCCTTGGCTGCGGCAGCCTGCCGAGGAATATCTGCGCCAGCGAGGGACCGGTGAACAGTCCCACGCCTGCAAGGTACACCAGCAGAAGCAGCGTGCCGATGATACCGCGCTTTCTCATCCAAGGGGCACTTCCGTCGTATAGGCAACATCACCGCTCTGTGCAGACTCGACGCCGTTTTCCGCGTCCTTCTCGGCCTGTGCACGGTATTTCTCGATGATATCCTTCGGATAATCCTCTTCGGTGTAACCTGCGCTTGCGTTCCACTCATCGCCCTTTTCGTCCGTGTAGGTCACGGATACGTTGCTGCGGGCAAACTGCTGCATAATGCCATACGCCATCGCATCGCTGCCGTACAGATTCATTGCGTCAATGTTGACCGCGTTCTTGAGCAGCGCGTCAATGTCTGCTCTGTCGGTCACCTGCACGCCCTGCCAGAAGTCTTTATCCGGCAGATAGATGCTCAGTGTAATCAGCTTTACGTTTTTCGCGCTGACAGCCTTGGGAACGATATTGGCGTACTTTTTGATGAGTGCAAGCGTCTTTACGTCCTTGTCGGTCACGCATACGGCACCCTCGCTGTAATAATCGTCGTTGTTCTGCTGCGAGAATTCCATGCGCAGCACCGGCATGGCGTCCCCGGTGTGGGTCAGCGTCTCTGCCTTGAGCGTGTCAATGATCTCCTGCGCCTTCTGCGAGTCGCTGAGTGTGCCGACGCCGTTGTAGCCGTCACCGTTGGTGTAGAAAACAATGTTGCGGTGATAACCCTCGTTGACCTCGCCGAGCGCAAACAGCGACCACGCCTTCTGCTTGTACTCTGCGGACTGGTAAATCTGCTTTTTGAGCGTGAACACTTCGTCTGTGCCCGGCAGCTCATACGAACGGCTCTTCACCTTGCCGTTCTTCAGCTTGAAGGTGACGGTGATGCACTCCTTCTGTGCATTTTCATCCGTGTTATTCAGACTTTCCACGCCGAGCGCCGCCAGCTGCCGCGCTGCCGCGATGTTTTCCGGCTCACTGAGCAGTGCCGATTCACCGACGTAACCCATCGGCGCTGCCGCTGCAATGCTGCCCTCATCCGGCAACCACTTGTCGTAGCCGAACACGTCGGACTGCATGGTCAGCAGACCCGCACACAGCACCGCAAGGATGATAACCAGCTGCAGCGGCTTGCGGAAGATGGCGCGGAAGTCGAACGCGTAAATGATCTCCACCACGCAGTGGAAAATGACCGTGCCGAGCACCAGACCGACCCAGAACCACAGCTCGGATTCGTAGACCAGCATTTTGAAAATCTCAGCGAACGCCGTACCCATAACCACGCAGATAATAATCTTGACGGGCAGCTTGATCGGGTTGAATGCCAGTGCCGTGCCCGCCCGCTCGCTCTTGCGGATGCGGAACAGGAACAGTGCCAGTGCGGTGACAACGATCGCCGCAACCGCATAGCCGATCAGCAGACCGATAGCACTCGGCTCCTGCAGCCCGGCGGAGTAATCCATCGTATAGACAGGCTCCACTGCCCAGTTATGCATTTTCGTGCCGTTTACGCCGAAATACTGAATCAGCGGTGCAAACTTGTTGCAGAACAACAGCGAAGCCATGGAAGCATCCATCACATAGGTCTGGAAGAACATGCTCTTGAGACTCTGCCACAGTGCGGTTACGAGTGTCGGTCCGAAGTACACCCACAGACCGAGCAGCAGCGTGATGACCGTGTTGCCGCACAGGATGGTCGTAACAGCCGCCATCGCGTACAGCAGGAAGAAGAAAATGACGTTGGACGCGATCACGCCGATGAGCGATGCGTTGACCACCTCACCGAAGCCCATCGCACATGCACTGACAATGCTCAGCGCATGCAGCACGAGGTACGGCACCAGCGCACACAGCGCACCGGTCGCATAGTTTACCGCAAACAGACGGCTGCGCGAAATCGGCAGGCTGTGATAGAAATCCACCTTGCGGCGATTGTGCAGGTACGCGAACATGCTCACACCGCAGGTGACCGCCAGAATGATGACGGCCAGCTTGACAAACACATTCTGTCCGCCGAGCATCTCACCGACGCTCTCCACATATCCCTGCCAGCTTGCCGCAGCATCTGCCGCACTCAGATTGGCCAGATCCTGTTTATGTGCCGACAGGCTGTGCTGCGCCGTCATAATCACCGGCAGCAGCTGCGCCATAAAGAATCCCACCGTGGACAGCACGATGGCCCACAGGTTGCGTTTCATGCAATCCCGCACGAGACCCTTAGAACAGGAGTTTCTTGACATCATAGCCTGCCACCTCCGTTTCATTGATAAAGATTTCCTCCAGCGTCAGCGGAAGCATTTCGCAGAAGGTCGGGTTCAGCGCGTTCACCTTGGCGAGCAGCTTCTCTCGGCTGCCGCGCGCCGTAATAGTGTACAGCGAGCCGCGCTGCTCCTTGTGCAGAATGTCAAAGCCTTCCCACGCGGAATCCGGCAGCGGATTCGGGAAAATGCACTGCATTTTGTACATGCCGAGCTTCATGTCGTCCAGATCACGCGAGAACAGGATGCCGCCGCGATGCAGCAAACCGACATGGTCGCAGATGTCCTCCAGCTCACGCAGGTTGTGCGAGGCGATGATGGGCGTCAGACCTCTGTCCGCTACATCCTCGGCAAACAGGCTCTTTACCGTCTGGCGAACGACCGGGTCGAGACCATCGAACGTCTCATCGCAGAATAAGTAGTCCGTGCCGCTGCATACGCCGCAGATGACCGAAACCTGCTTTTTCATGCCCTTGGAGAACGTCCGCAGCTTGCGGTTTTCATCCAGACCGAAGCCGTTCATCAGCTTGCGGTAGCGCGCTTCATCGAATTTGCTGTAAAAGCGCTTGTAGTAGTTTTTCATTTCCTTCGGCGTGCTGTTCGGGAAAAAGAACTGCTCATCCGAGATGAAGAAAAACCGTTCCTTCATTGCAATGTTCTCGAAAATGTCCTTGCCGTCGATCTGCACCGTGCCCTCATCCGGCTGCAAAATGCCGGCCAGCATGCGCAGGAACGTGGACTTGCCCGCGCCGTTCGAGCCGATCAGGCCGTAGACCGAGCCGTCCTTGACTTCCGCGCAGATGTGATCGACCGCCGTAATGTCCTCAAACCGCTTGGTCGCGTTGGTTGCCGTAATCATGTTCTGCTCTCTCCTTTCCTCTCTACCCAGCCGCGCAGCTGCTCCTCGGTCGCCCCGAGCGAGCGCGCCTGACCGGCCAGTGCGGTAATCTGCTCACCCAGTTCGTTAAGCCTCTGGGAACGCAGCGCCGCTGCATTGTCCGATATAAAATTTCCCCGTCCTTTTGCGGCGTAGATCACACCGCGGCGTTCCAGCTCTCCGTAAGCGCGCTGTATTGTGTTCGGGTTGATCGACAGTTCCATCGCGAGCTGCCGTACACTGGGCAGCTGGGTGTCCGCCGGCAGTGCCCCACGCAAAGCCAGTCCCTCAATGCCGTCCACCACCTGTTCATAGATGGGTCGGGCATCCCGATAGTCGATTTTAATCACCTGACGCGCCTCCTTTCCTTTTGTTGATTTGAGAGTGTATCAACTGTACTGTGTGTTTTAGTACAGTTAGATAATAACACCCTTTCGGGAATGTGTCAAGGTGTAAATTGAAAATTGTGCTATCCTTGCGCGAGTTCCGTCCGCGCTGCACATGTATAGATTGAACGAATACCGCAGGGCACCTTCTCTTGCGGCTGCGCCGCATTCCACCTTGACGCACCCTGCGGCTGCATCTCTGCCATTCTATCATCTTTCCAGCATTTTTATGCCTATGTAAAGGAAAAGGGCGCACAATGTGCGCCCTGCGGAGAACCATCCCTTCACGGTCATTCTCCATTTTCCATTTTCAATTCTCCATTATTTCCATTTCCACTCACGGACTTCCGGCATATCCTCACCGTACTCGGTGATATACTGCTGATGCTGCACCAGCTTATCGCTCATCTTCTGGTAGAGGTACGCGCCGCGGTTGCCAAGCTGCGGCAGGCGCAGCAGAACGTCCTTGACGAGGTGGAAGCGATCGATATCATTCTGCACGCGCATATCGAACGGCGTGGTGATGGTGCCCTCCTCCCTGTAGCCGCGAACGTGCAGGTTGCGGTTATGACGGCGGTAGGTCAGCTCATGAACGAGCGTCGGGTAGCCGTGGAAGGCGAAGATGATCGGCTTATCCTTGGTGAACAGCATGTCGTACTCGGCATCGGACAGGCCGTGCGGATGCTCCCGCTCGGGCTGCAGCTTCATCAGGTCAACCACGTTGACAACGCGAACCTTGAGTTCGGGCAGCTCTTCCCGCAGGATGGATACGGCAGCCAGCGTTTCGAGCGTCGGCGTCTCGCCGCAGCACGCCATAACAACGTCCGGTTCTGCGCCCTGATCGTTGGACGCCCACTCCCAGATGCCGATGCCCTGGGTGCAGTGCTGCACAGCCTGCTCCATGGTCAGCCACTGCGGACGCGGATGCTTGGAAGCCACGATGACGTTGACATAGTTGCGGCTCTTGATGCAGTGATCGAAGCAGCTGAGCAGGCAGTTTGCATCGGGCGGCAGGTACAGACGGACAACGTCCGCCTTTTTGTTGGCGATGTGGTCAAGGAAGCCCGGGTCCTGATGGGTAAAGCCGTTGTGATCCTGCTGCCATACGTTGGAAGCCAGAATCAGGTTGAGCGACGCGATCGGCTGACGCCACGGCAGGCCGTTGCAGACCTTGAGCCACTTAGCGTGCTGTGCCGCCATCGAGTCGATAATGCGGATGAACGCCTCATAGCTTGCGAAAAAGCCGTGACGGCCGGTCAGCAGATAGCCCTCAAGCCAACCCTCGCACATGTGCTCGGACAGCATGCCGTCCATCACGCGGCCGCTTGCGGACAGGAATTCGTCGGTGTCCAGACGCTCGGCGTTCCACTCGCGGTCGGTGACCTCGAAAATGTGGCTCAGGCGGTTGGACATGGTCTCGTCCGGGCCGAATACGCGGAAGTTGCGGCTGTCCATGTTCAGCTTGATGACATCGCGGACATAAGCGCCAAGCTCGATCATATCCTGACCCTCAACACTGCCCGGAGCCGGAACATTCAGTCCGTAATCACGGAAATCCGGCAGGCGCAGCTGGTGCATGAGCAGACCGCCGTTGGCGTGCGGGTTTGCGCCGATGCGGTGCTCGCCGGTCGGCGCCAGCGCCTTGAGTTCGGGAATCAGCTTGCCGTTTTCGTCGAACAGCTCCTCCGGATGGTAGCTGCGCAGCCATTGCTCGAGCATGGGCAGGTGCTCCGGGCTGTCCATCATCAGCGGCACCTGATGCGCGCGGAAGCTGCCCTCGATCTGCTTGCCGTCCACGTTCTTCGGACCGGTCCAGCCCTTCGGGGTGCGCAGCACGATCATCGGGTAGATGGGACGGGTCGTGTCGCCGGTCTCGCGGGCGTGCTTGCGAATGGCGAGGATTTCCTCGGTTACAGTGTCGAGCGTGTCCGCCAGTGCGCGGTGTACCTTCATCGGCTCATCGCCCTCAACGAAATACGGCTTCCAGCCGCAGCCCTCGAGCATTTTGCGCAGCTCCTCTTCGGGAATACGCGACAGCAGGGTCGGGTTGGAGATCTTGTAGCCGTTCAGATGCAGGATCGGCAGAACAACGCCGTCCGTCACCGGATTGAGGAACTTGTTGCCGTGCCACGAGGTTGCCAGCGGGCCGGTCTCCGCCTCGCCGTCACCGACAACTACGGTTGCGATCAGATCGGGGTTATCCAGCACCGCGCCAAAGCCGTGCGCCAGAGAATACCCCAGCTCACCGCCCTCGTGGATGGAGCCCGGGGTCTCCGGGGCAACGTGGCTGGCAATGCCGCCCGGGAACGAGAACTGCTTGAACAGGCGCTTCATGCCCTCGGTGTCCTCGCTGATGTTCGGGTAAACCTCGCTGTAAGTGCCCTCGAGATAGGTGTTCGCCACGAAGAAGTTGCCGCCGTGACCCGGACCGGACAGCAGGATCATATCCAGATCATACTGCTTGATGATGCGGTTCAGGTGAACGTAAATCAGGTTCTGACCGGGCACCGTGCCCCAGTGGCCGACGATCTTCTTCTTGATGTGCTCGGGCTTCAGCGGCTCCTTGAGCAGCGGGTTATCGAGCAGGTAAAGCTGACCGGCTGCAAGATAATTTACCGCCCGCCAGTATGCGTCCATTTTGTTCAGCATTTCGTCGTTGATGTGTGCTGCCATAGCGTAATGCTTCCTTTCTGCGATTGACTGTATGCGTGGTTTTATTATTCTATCCGTTTTAAGGCAAATAATGCGATAAAACGTCCACCTGTTTTTTCATTCCTTATCACGCTGAGATAATAGCACATCGTTATTTATTTGTCAATATTACATTTGTCATTGATTCAGGCAGGAGTGAGGAGACAGGCATAATTGAAAATGGAGAATGGAAAATTGCGGCATAGCCTCAAGAGAAGGTGTCCTGGGGTATACATTTCATACGGTGATATCGCAATGCGAAGAAGGTTAAACCACAGCGTTCATTCTCCATTCTCCATTATTCCGCAAAAAAGAACAGCGCCCCGCTCTATCCAAGCGGAACGCTGTAATTTCATTGCATTTTTATCAAATCTGCGAAGTAAACACCTTATAGCCATCATCGGTGAGGGTGTCGATGAGGCGCTTGGCGTGGTCAACGCCGCCAACCTCACAGACGACATGGATAATCGCCTCGCCGATCTCGAGGTCCGTCTGTACGCGGTCATGCTGGAACAGGATGATATTGGCATTCTGCTGTGCAACGATGTGCGAGAAATGCTCGAGTGCGCCCGGAGCATCCGGCATGAGCACAGAGAACTTCAGCTGACGGCAACGGGTAATCAGGCCCTTTTCCACAATCTTGTGAATAAAGGATACGTCGATATTGCCGCCGGACAGCACGCATACGACCTTTTTGCCCTTTACATCCACCTTGTTGTTGAGTACAGCCGCGAGCGGAGCCGCACCGGAGGTCTCAACGACCTGCTTGCAGCGCTCGAGCAGCAGCAGAACAGCGGAAGCGATCTCGTCATCAGAAACCGTGACAACGCGGTCCACATACTTCTTGATATACTCAAAGGTCTTTTCGCCCGGGGTCTTTACGGCAATACCGTCAGCGATGGTGTGCACGGTATCGGACGGAATGCGCTCACCGGTGCGGAACGAATTTGCGATTGCCGGTGCGCCCTCAGCCTGTACGCCGATGATCTGGATGCGCGGGTTGATCTGCTTTGCGCAGGCAGCCACGCCGGAGATCAGTCCGCCGCCGCCGGCCGGAACGAAGATCATGTCAACGCCCGGCAGGTCGCGCAGGATTTCCAGTGCGATGGTGCCCTGACCCGCCATAACATCCTCATCGTCAAACGGGTGGATGAACTCTGCGCCGGTCTCCTCGCAGATCTCGCATGCCTTGGCATAAGCCTCATCATAAATATTGCCCGCCAGAACAACCTCGGCACCGTAGCCCTGGGTTGCGGAAACCTTTGCGATCGGCGCGGAACGCGGCATAACGATGGTGGATTTTACACCGGCAGCGGTTGCCGCAAAGGCAACGCCCTGTGCATGGTTGCCCGCAGAGGACGCAACAACAGCGTGCAGGTCGCCCTCAGCGAAGCGCTTCATAATCTTATTGTAAGCACCGCGCACCTTAAAGGAGCCGGTCTTCTGCTGATTTTCGTACTTCAGATAAACCTCTGCGCCGGTCATGGCGGAGAAGGTGCAGGACGTAGACAGCGGAATGTTGTGGATGACGTTTTTCAGTCGGTCCGCAGCTGCCTCGAAATCTTTTAATTCTAACATTGAGCATCTTCCTCGTTTTTGCAAGTTAAGATAATAATAGCACGTTCTTTTTTTGATTGCAAGACACATATTATATATATAAGTCAGTAATTAGCAGTTAGGAATTAGTAATTACTAATTATTATTTGCCTTTATCGCATGAATTTGCTATACTAATATAAGATTATTGTGGGAGGAACTGCAATGGACGAGCAAACCCGTGGATTCCGCAGTGCCATCTTCGGCGGCTTTAACCGCGAGGACGTAATGCATTACATAGAAGAAACCGACACGAAATACTACACCGAGACCGCCGAGCTGCGCTCTCAGCTGACCGAGGCTCAGTCCGCGATGAACGAACTGCGCACGCAGAACGAGGCGCTTACCGCGAAGAACGCCGAGCTGCTCGAGCGGCTGGGCGAAATGACGCTGGATACCGATAAAATCCGCGCACAGCTGGACCAGATCGAAAGCGGTTTTTCCCTTCAGGCGACCGAGATCGAGGCGCAGAACGCCCGTGCGGCGCAGCTTGCGGCGGAAAACGACCGGCTGACCTCGGAGAACGCCAAGCTGTCGGCCAAATGCGGCGAATACGATGCGACCAGAGAGAAGATCGCCGAGATGGAGCTTTCCGCGTACCGGCGCGCCAAGCAGATCGAGGAGGATGCCAAGGTTGAACTGCAGAAGCTGCGCCGCAAGTCGATGGAGACCATCGAGCAGGTGCGCCGCCAGCTGGATGCCACCAAGGAAAACTACCGCACCGTGCTGGCACGCAACCAGCAGGAATCCGCCGAGATGGCCCGCAAGGCCGGTGAAGTGCTCGGCGAAATCGACAAGATCAGCGCGTCGCTCGGCAAAAAGGACGGCGAGGCGCCCCATCCCGAGCCGGACAAGACAAAAAACGGACTGCGTGAGGTTCTGAACAATCTGCGCCCGAAAACGGAGGAATAAGCATGGCACACTACGATTTGAAAACCGAACAGCTCAAGGAAATGGCGCCGAAGCTGCGTGCGGGCGACACCGTAACGCTGACCGGCACGGTCTACACCGCGCGCGACGCCGCACACAAGAAGATCGTTGCCGCGATGGACGCAGGCGACAAGCTGCCGTTCGACCTCGACGGTGCGGCGATCTACTACGCCGGACCGACCCCCGCAAAGCCGGGTCAGGTCATCGGCTCGGTCGGCCCGACCACCTCCGGCCGTATGGACCCGTTCGCACCGCGTCTGCTCGATGCAGGTCTCGCCTGCATGATCGGCAAGGGCGTGCGGGGTCAGGGCGTGCAGGACGCAATGGCGCGCAACGGCGCGGTTTATATGGTAGCCATCGGCGGCGCAGGCGCGGCGAAGGCGGCATCCATTAAGAATGTCGAGGTCATCGCGTATGACGAGCTGGGCTGTGAGTCGGTCAAGCGTCTCACCGTGGAGAATTTCTCCGCCATCGTCTCGCAGGATTCGGTCGGCGGCAACCTCTACACCGAGGGCGTTGCAAAGTATAAGAAGGATTGAGCCAAAAGGCGGACGGTTGTCCGCCTGAGGCTGTCGAAAAACTTCGTTTTCCGAACAGCCTCTCGCTCGAAACCACGCTT
>OGZL01000976.1_pt1 | contig 22616 bp, 16 predicted proteins | sample 1576761 | NCBI WGS metagenome assembly OGZL01 (sample SAMEA3541595, study PRJEB24748) | human gut metagenome | biome: human gut; feature: human-associated habitat; material: faeces | place: China | collected 2012
GATGCTTGGCAGCGGTCTCGATGACACGCTGGTAGTGATTGTTCATCAACTGGCTGTAGTGATACTCACCTCTTGGGATGATATCACCTACATAACCGGTCTTCACGGCATCATAACCATATTTGTTCATCAGGTTGAAGGCATCTTCCATGTGGCGCTCGTAGTTGAGAGCTGCAGAAGATGTCTCGTGGTGCATCATCAGTTTCACGCCCTTAGAGTGAGCATATTCGTTGAGCATCTTGATATCGAAGTCAGGATATGGAGTCACGAAGTCGAAGACATCGAGCTTTTGGTGACCGAACCAGTCTTCCCAACCTTCATTCCAGCCTTCTACCAATACTTCCTGCAAACCGTTCTTGGCTGCAAAGTCGATGTAGCGCTTCACTTCCTCGTTGGTTGCACCATGAGTACCGTTAGGCTTGCACTTGCTGTAATCAGTAACGCCGAGACGCACAGATGGCAGATCGTTGGTATAGCTCCAGGTCTTGGTGCCTACAATCATGTTCCACCATACACCGCAGTACTTGGTAGGATGAATCCAGGATGTATCCTTAATCTTGCAAGGCTCGTTAAGGTTCAATGTCAACTTGCATGAAAGCATATCACGGGCATCATCACTTACCATCACGGTACGCCAAGGGGTATTGAATGGAGTCTGGATAAATCCCTTTCTGCCCACGGCATCAGGAGTAAGCCAAGACTCGAAAGTCAATGTTTTCTCGTCCAGATTGAGGTGCATGGTAGGATAATCCAGGCAGGCTGCCTCATGGATGTTGATGTAGAGTCCGTCCTTGGTCTTCATCTGGAGAGAGGTCTGAACACCGGTATCAGAGAAGACGGTGGTAGACGAATTACTCTTGTAAGCTTCACGGTTTTTCGCAATAATTGGGCGAATGCCTGTCAATGGAGTAATGTTGTAATCATACTCCTGTGTATCATAATCACCAGGAATCCAGTAAGCGGTATGATCGCCTGCCATGGCAAACTGGGTATGCTCCTCCTGGATGACAAAATAATTCAGACTCTCCTGCTGTGGGAACTCATAGCGCAAGCCCATACCATAATCATACACACGGAAACGGATGGTGATGTTACGCTTAGAAGAAGCCTGGTTCAGGTTTACCTCCATCTCGTTGTAATGGTTGCGGATGGTAGCGGTCTCGCCCCATACCGGCTTCCAGGTTTCATCGAAAGTCGATGTCTTGCTGCCGGTTTCAGTAAAACCATCCATCAGGCTGGTTTCCTCCATACCCTTAGAGGCATGTTTATCCTTAGCCAACTCCAATCCTAAGTGGGATGGCTTACATACAGTCTTTCCCTTATAACTCATCTCATAGGTAGGCTGTCCCTTTTCGGTCAAAGAGAAAGTTACCGAGACATTGCCGTCAGGTGACTTTACGGTCTGGGCCGCTGCCAACATAGGAAGCAAGAGACCCATCACTAATACATTCAGTTTCTTCATACTGTGCTATTGTTGTTATTATCGTCTATTTGTTAGTTTATACGCTAGTGAAGATTGCTTTACTTTGCGAATGCAACTTATTCGTTTGCAAAGATACAAAAAACAAAAATACCCTCCACATATTGGGAGGGTATTTCGCTGCAAATGAGTGTGCAAACGTTTGCACTATATATAATCATGTTAGTTAGACTCTTCCAGACTGCGAAATCATCTCTGTGATATTCTGCACGAAACGCTTGTCTGCAGCCAGATCCTCTATGTTGAGGTGCATGCGATAACGCCAGTAATGCTTAGGGTTAGCCGGGATATTGATACGCTCGGCATCAGCATCAGGCAGACGGAGAGCCTCATCGGTAGCCAACCAGTCCTGGATACTCAATACGCAGAGCATGGATGGAGAGGTGAGATGGCGGCTGATGATGTCACTAGCCAACCAGCCTGGGAGTGGATGAGGTGCTGGTCCCTGACGGTAGAGCATCGTATTGTAATACTCCTGGGTACGCTGGACATTCTCATCCCACCACATACGCAGAGTAGGCATATCGTGGCTCGAGATGGTACATACCGAGCGGTATGGGTTACGGCTCAGATGTCCGAACTTAACCGATGGATCCTTTGGCATGCTCTGGAGTTCCAGACTCAATATCTTCAACTCGTCCATTACCCAAGGCACACAGTCTGGCACCATACCGAGGTCTTCGGCACAAACCAGCATGCGGGTAGCCTGAACCAGTTTAGGCAACTTTTTCATCGCCTCCTGATACCAGAACTGGTTGTTACGGCGATAGAAATAGTCGTTGTAAAGGCGGTTGAACGCAGCCTTGTCATTATCATAGAGCGACTCGTAGATAAAGTCAAGCTGGGCTGAGATACGTGGATGGAAGACGCCAGGGTTGGTATGATCACGTACGAAGAGTACATCGCTGATCAGGGCATACAAGCCATCACGCAGCCAGAGTTCCTTCTCATCTGTTACATCAGCAAAGAGAGCCTCAACCTTGCGCTGGGTATCTACCTCAGGCTTCATCTGATAACGCTCGTCATCCAGACGGTCGAGATATTTCTCCTTTACCTCGCCGGCACGCTCATGGAACATACGGTCCAATACCCAATCGGTAATGAACGGACGGGTAAAACGGTCTTCCTGGAAGTGCAAACCATAGCTTTCTATCTCTTCACGGCTCATGGCAAGCGCCGGTGCAAACTGTCCGAGCAATCCATGTACGCTATGTACCGGAATCTCCCAGATACGGAAGAAGCCCAATACGTGGTCGATGCGGTAAGCATCAAAATATCTTGCCATGTTCTTGAAACGGCGGTTCCACCACTGGCAGCCATCCTTCAGCATCTCAAACCAGTTATAGGTAGGGAATCCCCAGTTCTGACCATTGGCAGAGAAGTCATCAGGTGGAGCACCCGCCTGACCATTGAGGTTGAAGTATTTTGGTTCCATCCAAACATCGCAACCATTGCGGTTTACGCCGATTGGAATATCACCCTTCAAAATAACGCCCTTAGCCTTGGCATGCTCGTGAGCCTCCTGCATCTGGCGGTCCAGTACGAACTGTACGAAATAGAAGAACGCCACGTTCTTGTAAGCAGCAGTCTTAGGGTCGGCAAGCGCCTTGCGCTCAGCCTCATCCCATACCTGATGATCTGGCCACTGGTTGAAATCAGCCGTACCATTCTTATCACGCAGGTATGAATACTGTGCGTAAGGAACCAGCCACAGTTCAGTATCCTGGAAGAAAGCCTTGTATTCGGCTGTCTTCATCATCTTTTCACCTTCCTGATTGAAGATTTGGCGCAAGTAATTTATCTTGAAATCATTTACTTTCTCGTAATCTATCTTATCCAGTGCGTTCAGCTCAGCACGTGTCTTCTCAGCCTCAGCACGAGCCTTGGCATCCTTCAGCTCTGGGAGAGCATGGAGATTGGCATACTGCGGATGAATGGCGAAGACGCTGATGCAGCTATATGGATAACTGTCGGTCCATGTATGGGTGATGGTGGTATCATTGATAGGAAGGAGCTGGAGCACCTTCTGACCGGTAGAAGCCACAAAATCAATCATGGTCTTCAGATCACCGAAATCACCGATACCGGCACTCTTACGGGTACGCAATGAGAATACAGGCACCTGCGTTCCGGCAAGTTTGCGGTTATACAGAGCGAAGAAAGCCTGGTCGAGTTCATAAGATACCAACTCACCTGCCTTCATCTCCGGCAAATCCACGGTTCTGTTCATGCTGTTTTCCCAGAGAAGCTCGTTCTTTGCATTTCTGAAAGCCACGAACTTAAACTCCAGATGACTGCCCTCAAGATGAGTCGCATCAATATCAGCCACCCATTCATTATAGGTATGCTGAGTCATCGGAAGAATCTTCTGCACATCCCAAGCGCCCAAAGCTTTATCTGCACCCAATACACCCAGACGCTCACCATCGCGAAGCTGAGGAGCACGGACTATCAGACGCACAATCTTGCTGCCCGTTTCCGGCTTCATCACCTGTGGAACCTGATGATTGATGCAATCGGTAAAGGCACTGCTGTAGAGGAAAGCATCCTCAGGCATAGCCTTCCAATGATCGTAAAGGGTATAAACCGCAGCCTTCTTGGCATTTACTTCGAGCTGATGCTTAATCATAAGCCATTCGGTCTTGACTGCTCTACCTTCACGTTCTACACTATAATAATAGGTATACGATTTTTCTGGTGATTCAACACACCAGTCGCATGCCCATCTTTCACCATCTGTTGTCTCGAGAGGAAGTTTCAGTTCACCTTCCTCCGTCTGAATGTTTACGACGATCTGTTCGCCGAACATTGCTTTATACTCAATATTAAACTGTACTGTCATAAGACTCTTAAAGGCTCTTGAAAATGTTATAATTTATGTTTGATGCTACAAAGGTAAGAAAAACGTATGATAAACGTATCAGAAATTTGCATTTTTTCTCACACAAACCTTGCAAACGTTTGCACATTCCCCACTCCGCAGAAGCAATCAATTAATCGTTTACTCTGCTACTTACACCTATTTCTTATCCTTGATGATGCTTACAGACAGTGCACCTGCAATCAGCAGAATACCTGCCACAATCATCATATCGCTCTGATGAGAACCCACCAGACTCAGGACAGTTCCACCGCAGATGGCAGCCACAATCTGAGGGATACAGATGGTTCCGTTAAACAGACCGAGATAAGCACCCATGTGACCATATCCCTGCAAAGCATTGGTAACAAAGGTGAAAGGCATCGCCAGCATGGCAGCCCAACCGGCACCAATCATCAGGAATGGGATAAACTGCAAGTACTGGTCATGCAGGAATGGAATGAGGGCAAAGCCCACACCGCCGATAACCAGACTGACAGCGTATGCCACCTTCGTATTCTTAAACTGAGGGAGAACGACAGCCCAGACTACACTACCTACCGCCTGTACGGCAAAGAGAATGCCCACCCAGTTGCCTGCCTCCTGGAATGCTTCAGAAGCAGGATCGGTCGTATTCCATACGGTTTCAGCGATGGCTCCCGTAGAATAATTCCAGAGATAAAGGAAACCAGCCCAGCAGAAGAACTGAACCAGTCCCACCTTCCAGAAGGTAGATGGCGCCTTGCGGAGCAAAGTAATCCAACCGGCCTTGTCTTCAGAAGCCTCAGCATTAGAATTCTTCATTCTTCCCTCTTCCCTCTTCGCTTCGTTATACTCCGCATACTGCTGTGGATTCCACTCCTTCACCTTCATCGTGGTGTAGATAACACAGAGAATCAGGATAGCCGCACCGATATAGAACGACCAGATGACAGAATCAGGAACCACACCCTTCTCAGCATAATTCTTGATACCGAGGAAGGTAAAGAGGAATGGGAAGATATATCCGGCTACAGAACCGGCATTGCAGAGGAAACTCTGGATAGAGTAAGCCTTTGCCTTCTGTTTTTCATTTACCATATCGCCTACCAACATCTTGAACGGCTGCATCGCCATGTTGATGCTCGTATCGAGGAACATCAGCGCTATCAGACCGAAGAGCATCGCACCGCTTACGGTCAGTCCGAGCGAACCGGCATTCGGGAGCAGGCACATCACCAGGACGGCAATCGTAGCACCCACAAAGAGATAAGGGATGCGGCGACCGAAGCGGCACCACGTCTTATCGCTCAACGTGCCCACGATAGGCTGAACCAGGATTCCCATCAGAGGAGGGAGAATCCAGAAATAACTCAAGTTGTGTGGGTCAGCACCCAACGTTGCAAAGATTCGGGAGATGTTGGCGCTCTGTAGGGCGTAGGCAATCTGTACTCCGAAAAATCCGAAGCTCAAGTTCCAGAGCTTCCAGAAACTTAAATCAGGTTTTTGTTTCATCGTTATATTGTTTTTATATTTTTATCTTGTTGTTCCTCTCACCACGAGTCGTGTTCTCACCACTCGCTTCTCCACCTCATCTCTAGGGATGGAGCCTTCCACCTGACCAATCAGGATATTGGCAGCTTCCTCGCCTACAGCTACACCTCGCTGCTCAACCGTAGTAAGCATCGGGTCGCACGCCTTGGCACGGTCGCCATTGGTGAATCCGCAGATGCTGATTTCTTCAGGCACCTTGAATCCCATCCGCTTGGCGGTATAGAGGATACCGATTGCCGTATCATCATTGATGGCGAAGAAAGCATCCGGACGATCTTCCTCTATCAGAATATCCGGCGTTATTGCCTCGGCACTGGCACGGTCATCGCAGATCTTCACCCAGTCAGGGTTCTCCGTCAAACCATGCTTTACCAGCGCATCATGATAACCGTTATATCGGTTCTTGGAGATTTCCAGATTCATCGGCGAGCCGTAGAAGGCAATCTTCTTACAGCCCGTATCAATCATGTGGGTAACGGCAGTAAAGGCACCCATATAGTCATCTACCACCACTCGCGAGCAGTTCACGCCCGTACATATTCTATCATAGAAGATGAGCGGCACCCCATTCTGCAGCAGTTTTTCGAAATGGTCATACTGCTTGGTATCCTTCGCCTGTGAAACGATGATGCCACAAACCTTGTTCTGATAGAAGTCTTCACAGATGGCCACCTCCTTATCGTAACGCTCGTTACTCTGCGCCACCATCACACGGTAACCTCTGGCTCTAGCCTCTTCCTCTATGCCCGAAAGCACCGACATGAAGTAATAGTGTACCACCTGAGGTACAATAACTCCAATCACCTTCATTGGCTTCACCTTATTATGTCTTAAAGCTTCACCCAGGAAATTAGGAAAGAAGTTATGTTCACGCGCGTATTTCTGAATACGCTCCTTTTGGGCAGTACTGATACGAGAACTGTCCTTCAATGCTCGGCTCACCGTGGCAACACTTACGCCCAGATCGCGAGCTATATCTTTCATTGTTATTGTTTCTTTATCGCCCATTGCTATTAGTTGTGCTGCAAAATTACGAAATATCCCCAATATCAGTTCAAAGTTCTTGACTTAAATCAAGTAATTTTCTGTGCAAACGTTTGCACAAAATAAATAACGGAATTAACATAAAAATAGTACAACATTAGAGAAAAGAACTTAATTTTGCACACAGAAACGACAAGTTTATGGGCAAACGCCCCATTCCTACCTTATATAATATAAGCAAGATGCCAGAAAGACCCCGAAAAGAGCCAGAGCGGTATTTTAGAGTAGGAACGATGACAACTTAAGCCAAAAAGAATGAAAAAGTAAATAATTTAATATAATACATTAACTTAAAAATCAAGCAAATGATGAAGCAGGTAAAAATTAAATTGCCTCTCAGAGCGTTGACCCTAGCAAGCGGTCTGCTTCTGACGGTGAGTTCCTTTGCACAGAGTAATGCAATTAAGGGACATGTGAAGGATGCTTCCGGTGAGCCTATCATGGGTGCTACCATTACAGTTAACGGTAAGGCTGTAGGCATTACCGACATGGATGGTAACTTCTCAGTTGATGCAGCGCCAGGTGCCAAGATTACATTCACCTATCTGGGTATGACACCGCAGACAGTGAAGGCATCTAGTAACATGAACATTACCTTGGAAGATGACTCAAAGGCTTTGAATGAAGTCGTTGTCATCGGTTATGGTGTGGCTAAGAAGTCAGACCTGACCGGTTCTGTAACAGCTATCAAACCTGATTCTAAGAATAAGGGTGTGGTTGTTAATGCACAGGATATGCTTACAGGTAAGGTTGCCGGTGTAAACATTACCAGCAACGACGGTACTCCTGGTGGTGGTGCCAAGATTCGTGTTCGTGGCGGTTCTTCTTTGAACGCATCTAACGACCCATTGATCGTTATCGATGGTCTGGCAATGGACAACGATGGTGTTAAGGGTCTTTCTAATCTCCTTTCTGTAGTTAACCCACAGGATATTGAGTCTTTCAGTGTCTTGAAGGATGCTTCTGCAACTGCTATTTATGGTTCCCGCGGTTCTAATGGTGTCATCATCATTACAACCAAGAAGGGTCGCAAGGGTCAGAAACCTACCGTTTCTTACTCTGGTAGCATAACCATCAGCGAGAAGAAGAACACAATTGATGTTCTTAACGCTGACGAGTTCCGTGCAACAGTTGAAAAACTGTATGGAAAAGACAGTGAAGCTTACAGCGCACTGGGTACAGCCAACACCAACTGGCAGGACTTGATTTACCGTACAGCTATCAGCCACGACCACAACATTACAGTTTCTGGTGCAGCAAAGTCACTCCCATACCGTGTTTCTGTAGGTTATACAGACCAGCAGGGTATCGTGAAGACATCTGACTTCAAGCGTGCAACAGCATCTTTGAACTTGAACCCATCATTCTTCCAGGATCACTTGACATTGAACCTGAATGCCAAGGGTATGTATGCTAGAACCTTATATACAGATGGTGCTGTTGTATCAGCAGCTGTAAGAATGGATCCAACTCAGGATCCATACAACTTTACATCTGAATATCACAAGAATCAGCTTAGAGACAAAGATGGCAATAGTCTCCTGGACCAGACTCTCAAGAACTATGGTGGCTATTTCCAGTGGTCAAAGAAAGCAGAGTATGGTGACAATACATGGCCTTTCACTTATGACAGCACCACACAGATGCCTAACCCTCTGTCTTTGCTGGATCAGGGCAGTCAGATTGCTCACAGCCGTTCATTCATCGGTAGTGCCGACATCGATTATAAGGTACACGGTTTCGAGGATTTGAGATTGCATGCTACCTTGGGTGCAGATATCTCAAAGGGTCGCCAGAGCCAGTCATTTGCTCCATCATGTCCTAACGCATTGTACTATGGTAGCTATGGTGGTGAGGAAATCCTGAAGCGCAACCTCTCTTTGAGTACTTACGCTCAGTACTACAAGGATTTCAACAAGATTCATCACTTCGACATCATGGCTGGTTATGAGTGGCAGCACTTCTGGCGCAGCAAGAACAATGACTATGTAGGTTATTATCCTGAAACAAATAACGATGCAAGTCTTGCTGGCACAGAGCGTCCTCATACTCCATATAGCGAGAAGAGCGAAAGCTACCTGGTATCTTTCTTCGGACGTGCCAACTACACATTGCTCGACCGTTACTTCCTGACAGCAACCGTCCGTGATGATGGTTCTTCACGTTTCAAGGAGCACTGGGCATGGTTCCCATCATTCGCTTTTGCATGGAAGGCTAACGAAGAAGCATTCCTGAAGAACGCTAACTGGTTGTCTGACTTGAAGCTCCGTCTGGGTTATGGTAAGACTGGTCAGCAGGCTGGTTCTATCGGCGATTATGAGTGGATTCCATCTTATTCTATCAGCACAGGTACAAATGGTTTCTATCCTGTTACTGGCACAGGTGAACTTTATAGACCAAACAACTACCGTCCTGACTTGAAGTGGGAAACAACCTCTACCTACAACGTAGGTTTGGATTGGGGCATCCTGGATCAGAGATTGTCTGGTAGCGTAGATTGGTACTATAGAAAGACTACCGATCTGTTGAACTATGCTCCACTTTCTTCTATGGCAGGTTACAAGAACCAGGCATGGCAGAACATCGGTTCCTTGAAGAATACCGGTGTTGAAGCAGCTATTACCTGGCGTGCTATCCAGACCAAGGACTGGTTCTGGACCATGACATACAACTTCACTTACAACAAGAACGAGATTACCGACTTGAATGGTGTATCTGAGAATGGTGCTCCTGTTGTTAATACAAACATCAAGGTAGGTGATGGTTCTGGTGCTTATCTGCAGGCTAACCAGGTGGGTTATGCTATGAACTCATACTATGTTTACCAGCAGGTTTACGACAAGAACGGCAAGCCAATTGAGAACTGCGTAGTTGACCGTAACGGTGACGGTAAGATCAATGAAAGCGATAAGTATCTCTACAAGAGCCCAGCAGCTCCTGTAACCATGGGCTTCTCTTCTCGCTTGGAATACAAGAACTGGGACTTCGGTTTCTCTTTGCGTGCAAGCATCGGCAACTATGTATATAACAATGTTGAGCAGAGCATGAGTAACATGAATACAGGTGAGTGGTTCTCTAACTCTTTGAAGTACTTCTCTAACCGTATGAAGAGTACTGTTGAGAGAAACTGGCAGACCTACGAGATCACTTCTAAGTTGTCTGACTACTATGTGAAGAACGCTTCATTCCTGAAGTGCGACAACATCACATTGGGTTATAGCTTCAACAACCTGTTTAAGTCAAGCGGCTGGCATGGACTTTCAGGTCGTGCATACGCTACTGCATCAAATGTATTCACAATAACCAATTATGACGGTTTGGATCCAGAAGTAGGCGATGGTAACGACAACAACCTCTACCCACGTCCATTCTCTGTAGTAGTTGGTCTTAGCTTGAATTTCTAATAAGAAAGGATTATGAAAAAATATATTAAAAATATTGTTCCAGTAGCAGCACTCCTGCTTACAATGGGAACAGCAACATCATGTGTCGGTGATTTGGACGTTACTCCGATTAACCCAAACATCCAGACAGGCCTTAACATCGATGGTCTTTTCAACAAGTGCTACGCTAACTTTGCCCTGGCTGGTAATGGTGGCGCTAATGGTGACTGCGACATTGATGGTATTGACGGTGGAACATCTGGTTTTGTACGCCAGATATTCAATGCAAACGAATTACCAACCGATGAGGCTATCTGCGGTTGGGGTGATGATGGTATAGCCGGCTTCTGCTATAATAGCTACAATGCCTCAAACCCAATGTTGATTGGTTTGTATGCCCGTATCACAACAGGTATTGCTTATTGCAACCAGTATCTTGCAGAAGCAGGAGATCAGGATGCAACCAAGCTTGCAGAGATTCGCTTCCTGAGAGCATACGAATATTTTAGCTTGATGGACGGATGGGGCAACATCCCATTTACACTTCAGCCATTGACCAAGCCTGAAAGATATACCAGAGCACAGGTTTACGAATGGCTTGAGAAGGAGCTTCTTGAAATAGAGCCAAGCCTTTCTGATGCAAAGGCTAAGAAGTCAACAGATGCCGGTTACGGTCGTGTAGATAAGGCTGCATGCTGGTTGCTTCTCTCCCGCCTCTACCTCAATGCAGAGGTTTATACAGGCACACCTCAGTGGGAGAAGGCTAAGTCATACGCCAAGAAGGTGATGGATTCTTCTTATAAGCTGAACACCAAAAGCGTAAACGGCTGGAGTGCTTACCAGATGCTCTTCATGGGCGATAACGGTGAGACAGATGCAGCTTACGAGGGTATCTTCCCTCTCTTGCAGGATGGTTTGAAGACCACAAGCTGGGGTACTACACTCTTCCTGTTGGCTTCTACCTACGATCAAGATATGCACGCAAATCCAAACAACCCTTCAGCTACCAATGGTACTGACCAGGCTTGGGGTGGTAACCGCGCTCGTCCTGACTTGGTGAAGAAGTTCTTCCCTAATGGTAACGTTCCAAATCTTGAAAGCTACGCTACAGCAGAAGCTGCTGGTGACGACCGTGCTCTCTTCAACGGTGTAAACCGTTCATTGGATAATGATGACGTTGCTACTTTCAAGAGCGGTTTCGGTGTTGCTAAGTTCACCAACTTCAAGACAGATGGAAGCGCAGGTAAAGATGCTACATTCCCTGATGCAGACTTCTTCCTGATGCGTGCTGCAGAGGCTTACCTGAACTTTGCAGAGGCTGACGCCCGCATCAATGGTGGAGAGACTACAGCTGAAGGTACCGCAGCTATCAATGCTATCCGCAAGCGTGCAAATGCTTCTACTCGTGAGGACAAGGGCTATTCTCTGAACGATATCTGCGATGAATGGAGCCGTGAGTTCTACTTCGAGGGTCGCCGTCGTATGGATCTGATCCGTTTCAACCGTTATGGTGGCAATGTCAACTACAACTGGCAGTGGAAGGGCGGCACCAAGGAAGGTCGCAACTTCTCTGAACATTTGAACATCTTTGCTATCCCAACCAATGAGTTGACATCTAACAAGAATCTGATTCAGAATCCTGGATATTAATTTGCAAACATAAAAAGGAATTCATTATGAAAAATATAATTAAATCAGCTCTACTCGTTGTCATGAGTTTATTTCTCATGACAGCTTGTAGCGACGACAATGACTCTAATCCGACTATTCAGTCACCAACAGAGTTCAAGTTGAATACTCCTGCATTGCAGAATACCCCAATCGACCTGGCGAATTCGTCTAAGATTATGTTGACCTGCTCACAGCCTAACTATGGCTATACAGCTAGCGTTCAATATACAGTACAGGTCGCTACAGATGAAAATATGACTGATGCAGTTGAGCTTTCAGAAACCAGCACAAGTGCCAAGGTTGCAATCAATGCATCTTCATTGGCAAGTGCTTTGACCAACATCTTTGTGGAGAAAGGCAAGACAGAGGCTGATTTCCCTATGGACGTAAAAGCTTACTTCCGTTTGAAGGCAAATATTGTGACCAGTAATGGTAATGTTGTAGAAGGAACAGAGATTCTTTCTAATGTAGTTTCACTCAACAAGATTCACCTCTTGTTCTCATTGCCACCAGTCAACTTGCCTAGCCATGTATATACTGTAGGCAACTTCTGTGATTGGAAATGGGACAATTGCTTCGATATGGTTCAGGTTTATGGTACAGAGGATACATTCTGGCATCTTGTCTATATCGACGATAGCGGTATCAAGTTCAATACTGCAGCAGAATGGAATAATAGCGAAGTTGGTTATGCTGGCATTACTGTTTCTGGCGACTGCAAGGACGACATCATTGACAATGGAGGCAATATCGCTTCCAAGAACCCAGGCTGGTATCTCGTAATCGTAACAACATCTGTTGTAAACCGTGAAATCCACTATGACGTTCAGTTCAACAAGCCAACAATCTGGCTCATTGGTCCTGCAGCTGGTAGCGACGATTTCGCAGAGGAAGCTGAAGGCTGGTCATTCACCGTACCTACAACCAAGGACGGAGAATTCGTATCTCCTGCATTCGTAGGTTCAGTTCCTGCTGGTACTGATAAGGGTGTACGTATGTACGTTAAGATTCCTGGACACGACTGGTGGCATTCTGAGTTCGTCACATTAGACGGTAAGATCAAGTACCGTGCAACAGGCGGCGACCAGGATAGAGTTACAGGTGAAGTAGGTCAGCAGGTTCACCTCAACTTCGCTAAGGGAACTGGTGAAATCAAGTAAATAACGATTTAAAATCGAAGTAAAATGAAAAAGTTATCATTATATATCTCTATCGCACTTGCAGGTCTCTTTATGGGGTCCTGCAGCGAAGATTTCAAAGACTGGGCAGATCCTCAGACTAACCCACAGGAAGATGCCATCACAATTCCTGGCTTTACTGCAACAGCAGCTCAGGCCATCGACTTTGCCAGTGTGACTACAGATAGTGTCAACACCTTCTCTTTGAGCAGCGCTGCTCTTCCTGAAGATTTTACCTTGGGAAATGCTCGCATTGAGCTTACTCCTCAGGGTGTAGAGAATGCAACCAAGACTACAGTTAATACAAGTCTTGATGGTAAGGGTGCAGTAGCTGACCTCGCATCTGTTGTAGAATCAGCTTATGGCAAGCGTCCTACAGCCCGCACTTTTGATGCCCAGGTTTATGTAAATGCTATAAAAGAGGGTCAGGCTGTTCTCATCGATGCAGGCAAGATTAACCTCGTAATGACTCCAAAGGCTCCATTCATTGATGCAGCTTACTACCTCGTAGGTGACATGTTTACTACAGATGACGTAAATGGTTGGAATACTATAAGTGACAAGCAGACATTCAAACACAGCGATAAGGATGTATATGAAGATCCTATTTTCACTATCACTTTCGAAACAACCAAGGCGGACCAGTATTGGAAGATTATTCCTAAGGCGAACGTTGATGCAGGTAATACCGATGCATCTGCTGCTGGTGTAGTAGGTCCTAAGGTTGACGGCGAAGACAGCATGACTGGTTCTTTGACAAATGGTGACGCTAAGGCTGGTAAGATAGCTAAGGCTGGTAAGTACAAGCTCACCCTCAACATGATGGACTACACTTATACCTTCGAGGAGGTTAAATACGATCCATTCATCTACTTCATTGGCGCAACTGACGGTTGGAAGAACTCTGACCAGAAGCTCGCTCTCGTGGACGAGGCAAAGGGCGTATACACTGGTTATGTATATGTAGCCGATCCGAACGGAGCTGGTCTCCAGTTCAAGTTCCAGCGTGTAGCTGGAAGCTGGGACAACGAAATCAATGCTGGTGCATTTGTAAGCTTTGGTGGAGCTGCTACCAACGAAAATGGAAACATCGGCGTGAACGCTGGAGAGGGTGTCTACTACTTCGATGTTAATCTTGGAGAAGGCACCATCAAGGCAACTAAAGTTGAGACCATGGGCATCATGGGTCAATTCAACGGTTGGAGTAGCGACGCAGTCATGACTTGGAATGCTGAAGAGTATTGCTTCGAGGCAACAAAAGTAGGTGTTACTGCCGATGGTTGGAAGTTCCGCGTAAATGGTGGTTGGGACATCAACCTCGGTGGAAGTCTCAATAACCTTACTGCTGGTGGCGACAACATTACAGTAGCAGGCAACACAGTCAAGTTGTATCCAACAAGAAAGACAAATGACAATATCTACTGCACAGTAGAATAAGCATCTGTTTCATCATAATAAAAATAGTATAACCAATAGGCGGCTCTCAATTCCGGGAGCCGCCTATTTTTTCTTTCTCCCCATCCTTTTCAAGTATTTTTTCCCTAAAACCTTGGAAGTTACGAGGAAAAGTCGTATCTTTGCACCGAATAAGTACAACATTTATATTTTTATGATTATGAGAACAGGCGACAAAGTATTAATATCTCCAGACTTGACACATGCCAAAGACTGGACACAGGGCGAAGTGATTGAAGTTGAGAACAATCCTTTCGTAGGAATTGTCATCTCCGCAAAAACCGCAGATGGGAACATATTCTTTGGATATAAGGACTTATTTGAGCCAGCAAAGGAGGCAGTATGTACGCACTAGCATTTGATATGGTAATTTCTGATTTACAGAAATACTATGGCGAACCTTACAACAAAGCTTACTACGAAATAAAAGAGCTTCTAAAGAAGAATGGTTTCGAGTGGGTGCAAGGCAGTACATACATGACGATGAATGATGATTTGACTGCACTTGTAAAAACTGTTATGGAGCTTTCTAAAATAGAGTGGTTTAAGAAATCAGTCAGAGATCTAAGAGGATTCAAAGTTGAAAGTTGGTCGAACTTTACTGATTTGGTTAAAAACTCATAGAATAGGTGACTCTCCTCCAATCCGGGAGCCGCCTATTTTCTTTTTCTCCTTCCCCTTTTCAAGTATTTTTTCCCTAAAACCTTGGAAGTTACGAGGAAAAGTCGTATCTTTGCCAACGAATAGCTTAAAAAAAAGAAATTATGGGACATCAAGAAGATATTGTAAAAACAGAAAGTAAAATCATTATCATCAGGGATACGCAAGTCATCCTTGACAGAGATGTTGCGGAATTGTATGGAGTAGAAACCAGAGATATAAACAAAGCGGTTAAAAATAACCCCAAAAAGTTTCCCCCTGGTTATATTATTGAACTGAATAGCAGCGAGAAACAGGAACTGGTGGAAAATTTCCACCGGTTCAATACCCTCAAGCATTCCACTGTTGCACCTCACGCATTTACTGAACAAGGACTTTATATGCTTGCCACAATTCTGAAAGGTGATTTAGCTATCAGTACAACCATTGCCATCATTGATACTTTCACTCAACTTCGCAAATTGGCAAGAACTATAGATAAGGTGAATGAAGATGCAAAGGAGCATGGTATTTTACCAGACAAAGCAACAGAAGGTAAGATACAAGCTGCCATGAACGAAGTCTTCGCAGATAAGCTGCCATTAAAAATGCGCAGATTGACTTTTGGGGTAAATTTAGGAGTGCTGAAATTTTCTATAGAAACCAAAAGAGAATCCAAAGAATAAAACAATATAAAAAGGAGGAAAGAATATGAACATGTTTGAGCAGATGCCATTCAGCGAGAAGTATCCAGTCTTCCGCAAGTTGGCAGAAATAGGCGACCTCCGCAAGCTCTCCCGAGAGGAACTCGAGCTGTATGACGAGGACATCAAGAATATGCGTGATATATATGCCACCAGAAAGTTTGATGAAAAGAAAGGGATGGAAATAGGTATGGCAAAAGGTATGGCGAAAGGTATGGAAAAAGGTATGGCGAAAGGTATGGAAAAAGAAAAGCTAGCCACAGCTCGCCGCCTTCTGTCAATGGGCCTTTCTGATGAGCAAGTATCAACAGCCACCGAACTCCCACTGGAGGAAATTCAGAAAATGAAGGAATAAGAAGAGATTACTAGGCGGTTCTCGAACATATCGGGAGCCGCCTTTTTTGTATGCCTTTACGTTATGCAAATCGTATTAAGCCTTCTGCACGTTTTCAAGATTTTTATGATCATATTCTTTAACAGACAATGGGATGGATTTTTGCACTTGCTTGTTGAATTCGCATTCTTTGTCTTCTATGAAAGATGATGCATATATATATAATAATGTGATAACTTGTATCTTTTGGTGTAAAATATTAGGTTTATTTATACTTTGATATATGTCATGTGATTATACGACATTTGTCATACGGCCGTACGACAAGTGTCGTATAAACGCATGACAAATGTCACGCAATCGCAAGAAAGGCTTCCTTGCATCGTTATAATTGATTCCTTGCATCGTATAAGTTGCGGCATTGTTATCATCCATCTCACCATAGCCAAGCATTGGGACGTAATTTTCATTTCCTCAGTTGGCTATGATTCCTCCTCTCACCAGCCATTTCGCAAAGAAGCGGTCACTAACCAGATAGCCAGTCGGAGTCTTACTTACCAGCTGCTTATCTACCAATGCCTTTAATGCCGTTTTCACGCTGCTCGTAGCCGGAAGATGGTGGGTGCTGATAAACTGCTGCCTCAACGGCGAAGATACCAAATGCTCACGAACTATCGCCCACAAAAGGATTGTTCAATCTTGCCATATCTTGTTATCATTCATTATACAAACGTTCATTGCGCTTTTTACGCAACGCAATAAAAAACGAGACCGCCAAATGTTTTCCAGTTTTTTAATAATAATTATCTTCTAAAACTACATATACCTTAATTATATAATAGAAGAAAAGCGTACCGGAATGCAAACGTTTGCACAATTTATTCGCTTGATTTGCATCAATTTTTGAACAAGCTAATGAAATAAATCGTAACTTTGCCAACGTATAACAATACAACTTGCAATTAAACATAAAATAATAATCACAAAATACAAAGATAATTATGAAGAAGATATACTTTACACTTATCGCTTTACTGGCAAGCATCAATATGTTTGCACAAGGTTGGCCTGTTAACTACAGTGGCGTCATGCTGCAAGGATTCTCATGGGATTCTTACGACTACTCCCAATGGAATGTTTTAGAGAAGCAAGCCGATGATATGAAAGGATTCATCGACCTAGTATGGCTTCCACAAAGCGGAAAATGTATCGAAACCACACAGGTGATGGGCTATATGCCATATTATTATTTCAACCAGAACTCCTCATTCGGAACTGAGGCTGAACTCAGAAGTCTGATTGCCAAGTTCAAAGCCAACGGCATAGGCGCAATTGCTGATGTTGTGGTCAATCATCGCAATACAGACGGCTGGTATACCTTCCCTGCAGAAACCTACAAGGGAGTGACCTACCAGATGTTGTCTACCGATATCTGCAAGAATGATGATGATGGAAAAACTGCTACACAAGCAAAAAAAGACGGGGTTAGCCTCAGCAATAACTATGATGAGGGAACCGACTTTGGAGGATGCCGTGATATTGACCATAAAAGCGAGAACGTACAGAAGATTATCAAGGCATATCTGAAATTCCTGAAGGAGGATATAGGATATACCGGTTTCCGCTACGACATGGTAAAGGGTTTCAGCGGTTCTCACGTAGCTGACTACAATGATGCAACAGGTGTAAAATTCTCTGTGGGTGAATATTGGGACGGAAACCCATCTATCATCAACTGGATAAACAAAACCAACAAGAAGAGTGCTGCCTTCGACTTCCAGTTCCGTTATAATGTACGCGATGCCGTAAACGGAGCGGCTAACGGAAAGGTGGCAACATCTTCAGACTGGTCAAAGCTCAACAGTAACGACAATCTTATGCACGATGCCAATTATCGTCGTTATGCGGTTACTTTTGTAGAAAATCATGATACACAGAAACGCTCTGAATCAGAACAGAACGACCCTCTGCGCAAAGATACCATAGCAGCCAATGCCTATATGCTCGCCATGCCGGGAACTCCTTGCGTGTTCCAGCCACACTGGAGAGCATACAAAAAAGAAATCAAGAGCATGATTGAAGCCCGCAAACTTGCAGGCATCACCAACATGAGCAATTATACCAACAAGATGGCGCAGACCTTTTGCTTCGCCAATGAAACTACCGGCGACAAGGCTAAGCTCATCGTGGTTGTAGGAAACAACACCAAGGCATATACTCCAGGTGCCGACTATACACAGATTCTCGAAGGATATCACTACCGTTATTATCTTTCTAAATCTGCAGAAACCGCATGGTGCAACATTCCATCAGGCGAATACGAGGCAGGATTCAGGGCTAAGCTTACGGCTGTCAGTCAGAACAGCAATGCCAAACTGGTATACACCACTGACGGCACAGCCCCTACAGCCAAGAGCAAGCAGGTGGCTACAGGTAGCACCATCAACATAGATGAGACCTGCACCTTGAAGGTTGGCTTGCTCAGCAACGGAACCGTAACAGGTATCCGTACCTACAATTATACCGTCAAGGCATTCGAGCCATATACCATCACCATATATGCCAATGCCGACCAGGTAACCAACTGGGGGGCAGCCATGTATTTCTACGCATGGAATTCCAGCGAAACCTTTACAAAAGCCTGGCCAGGTACTGCTGTCACAGCAACCAAAACGCTGAACGGAAAGAAGTGGTACTATATGGACTTCAAGATTAAAAGCAAGGATGCTATCGTAAACATCATCTTCAATCAGGGAAATGGAACAGGCAAGAAGCAGACCATAGACTTGAATGCCGGCAACAGCACCAAGTATTATGAGATTACCACTACACAGAGTCAAGGCAAATACACCTGCAAGGATGTTACCGCCATCTGGGCACCAACAGGCATCACAGGAACTCCAACCATAAGCAATACCACAACAGACAATGCATGGTATACACTTAGCGGTATGAAATTGGGTAAGAAGCCTGCAAAGAATGGTGTTTACATCCACCAGGGAAAGAAAGTGATTATCAGATAAGAATACAACAAATAAGTTCAAAGAATAGTTTCAGTTTTTAGTTTAAGTTTTTCAGTTTTAAGTTTTTAGGTTTATTAAGGTTTATGTTTTTAGGTTTAGTTTTGTGTGAACAAAATTATTAGTTAGTTGTTTTAGGTTAGGAAAAAGAGGTATACCCAAGAGTCATCTTCGGGATATACCTCTTTTCTTATTTTAATTATCTTTCTTATTCTACTTATCTTTCGCGCTGGTCAGCACCCCACATCAGTTTCTCTCTCAGGGTAGAGAAATAACGCTGGTTGCGCTGCTTCACAATCTTGATGCTATGAGGAGCCTTTCGGATGATGAGGCGGGTTTCCTCCGTCATACGCTCACTGCGTCCATCGATGGCTACCAGATAGTTGTGGCTGCGACTCTCGATATCGAGCGTGATGACTGCCGTATCGTTGATGACGATAGGACGGATGTTCAGACTGTGAGGAGCCACCGGAGTAAGACAGATGCTGCCACTCTGCGGAATGATGATAGGTCCGCCATTAGATAGATTGTATGCCGTAGAACCTGTTGGCGTAGTAACAATCAGACCATCCGCCTGATAAGTGACGAGGAATTCGCCATCTACCTGCGTACGGATGGAAATCATCGAAGCATCATCACGCTTCAGTACGGCAATATCGTTGAGGGCGAACGGATTGCCGGCAAGAATGCCACCTTCTGCCTCCACCTGAATCACCGCATGCTCCTCTATCAGACAATCACCGGCATAAAGACTGTCCAGCGCCGACTCTATCTCACTAGGCAGCACATCGGCAAGGAAGCCCAATCTGCCCATATTCACACCGATGATAGGTGTACCCTTGGCTCCCACACGGCTCGCTGCCTTCAGGAAGGTACCGTCACCACCCATAGAGATGACGTAATCCACATCGAAGTTGTAATCCTCGAACACCCCAGCCGCCTTCACATCGAGATGCTGGTCGCGGGTAAGAAACTCATAATAAGCATTCTCCACATAAACTTCAGCCTCCTTCTTTTCGAGATAAAGAAGGATTTTCTCTATCGAAGCCGACTTCTTAGCCTGGTATTCATTACCAAATATTGCGAATTTTAAATGTTGCTGTGCCATTTATTTTGTTATTTCAATTATTATTCTTACTTTTGCAAAGGTAATAATATAATTCGAATAACGAAACAAAAAATAAATAAATTATGGCAAAGGTATATGAATTTCTTGCCAATGGCTTCGAGGAAATCGAAGGATTGGCTCCGGTTGACATCCTCCGCAGAGGTGGTGTAGACATCAAGACTGTAAGTGTAACGGGTACTGAATGGGTAGAAACATCGCATGGTGTTACCATCAAGGCTGACCTGAAGTTTGAGGATATTGCCAGCTTTGAAGATGCTGACATGCTGATGATTCCAGGCGGAATGCCAGGCAGTACAAACCTCAACGAGCACGAAGGTGTGCGCCAGGCGCTCATCGCACAGCACAAGGCTGGCAAGCGAATCGGTGCCATCTGCGCAGCCCCAATGGTTCTGGCAAGCACAGGCATCCTCGAAGGAAAGAAGGCTACCTGTTATCCTGGTTTCGAGCAGTATTTCGGCGAGAACACCGAATATACCGCCACCCTCTTCCAGGAAGACGGCAACGTGATTACAGGCGAAGGTCCTGCCGCAACCCTCCCATACGCTTATAAAATATTGAATTACTTCGTAAGCAAGGAAACTGTGGCTGCCCTGCAGGATGGCATGATGTATAATCATCTCATGAAAAGCAAATAATAACAATGAGTGAAGAAAGGCAGGATTAGAATTCTTCACTCTTCACTTTTAACTCTTCACTTAAAAAATGGATTACGTAATCATAGTAGCCGGAGGCAAGGGCCTCCGCATGGGAAGTGAGATTCCCAAACAGTTCTTGCCGGTAGCGGGCAAGCCTATCCTGATGCGCACCATAGAGCGTTTTCATGAATACAACCCTGCATTGAACATCATTCTGGTTCTGCCGGAGAGTCAGCAGGCATACTGGCACCAGCTCTGCGAGGAGCATCATTTCAGCATCAAGCACCAGATAGCCAATGGTGGCGACACCCGTTTCCAGTCATCCAAAAACGGACTGGCTCTCATTCCTGATGATGAAGATGGCGTTGTGGGCATTCACGATGGTGTGCGCCCATTCGTATCTAAGGAAGTGATCGAAGAATGTTTCGAGACGGCTCGCGAAGAATATGCAGCCATCCCTGTATATGCCGTAACCGACACCTTGCGCTATATTGACCAGCACGGAGGCGGAAAGAACGTGCTGCGCAGCGATTACCGCGTGGTGCAGACTCCCCAGACCTTCGACATCGGTCTGGCAAAGCAGGCTTTCAACCAGGAATACAAGGAACAGTTTACCGATGATGCTTCGGTGGTAGAAAGTCTTGGCTGTCAGGTTGCAATGGTAGAGGGTAACCGTGAGAACATCAAGATTACCACTCCATTCGACATCAAGGTAGCGGAAGCTTTGCTGGGGTAAGGCGAAACAACGAGGCATAAAAAACAAGCAGGGAATTCCTCACGGAGTCCCCTGCCTTTTTTATAACTATAATAAACCTATTTTAATTTACCATTAACCTAAAGTGCAAATCTCTATTTTGGGTCTACCAATAACATCTCTCAAACTCCTTCAGAAGAGTTTATACTGCTACGGCTGCACGTAACTTCAACATGCCACGATGTACCAGATTGCGTACACTATGATAGTTCATCTGCATGATGTCGCAGATGTCCTCATATTTGCGCTGCTCTATATAATATAAGGTGAACACCTGGCGCTGGCGTGGTGTCAGCTCATCCATCAGGATCTGTACCTTACGAACATTATTGAGCGAACTTTCATCAAGGATATAAGAGTTTTCCACATCTTCTACAGTTGTAGAGATACGGATATCCTCCACCGCAGTCTCCGTCATATAGTTCTTGCGGCGAAACTCATCCAGCAATCTGTTGCGGAGAGAAATGAGCAGGTAAGAGGTTACCTTTGTAACTTGTAAATCCTGGCTTTTAGAGATGAGTTTGATAAACACATCTTGTACACAATCTTTTACAAGTTCTTTGTCTGATGTAATACACAGACCATAATTGAGCAACATTTCCGCGTACATATCATATAAAGACATGAAAGCGTTCTGGTCGCCTTGGCGATAGGCAGCGAGCAACGTCTGTGCTGCTTCCTCTCTTTCTCTGATGTTATTGTAGTTTGTTTTCATCTTAGGTGTACTTTTGTTTGTTGATGGTGCAAAAGTAGCCTAAATGCGGCAAACTCTAAGGAAAAATCAGGTAAATGAATGG
>OGZL01001016.1_pt1 | contig 22080 bp, 18 predicted proteins | sample 1576761 | NCBI WGS metagenome assembly OGZL01 (sample SAMEA3541595, study PRJEB24748) | human gut metagenome | biome: human gut; feature: human-associated habitat; material: faeces | place: China | collected 2012
CTTGTTCAGGAGTGAGCAGGCTCCTTTTGCGAAGCAAAACTTCAAATGAGCCTGCAAATCGTTACTGGAACGAGGTACGAGTGAACAGTAACGTGCATGTTTGTTTAGTAGAAGATGTGAGCCGGTATATAGTTAGAAAAAACATATAAAAGTTAGTGGTTTCCAACATGGAATTACGTCTTTTCAGATTGAAAAAATAAGTGTATACTCCGTATTACAGAGCTTTACAACCAGACCGGACAAGGGAAGAAGACAGGAGCAGGTATGATTTCATTATTAGCAAAAATATGGATTAAAAACAATCAGGATGTTAAGGATCCCAGGGTGCGTCAGGCCTATGGAGTGCTGTGTGGCGGTGTGGGGGTCTTTTTAAACATTTGTCTTTTTATCGGTAAGTTTCTGGCAGGCTTTTTTAGCGGTTCCATTGCCGTTACAGCAGATGCATTTAATAACCTTTCAGATGCCGGATCTTCCATTATTACCCTTGTGGGTTTTAAGATGGCGGGACAGAAGCCGGATTCGGATCATCCCTTCGGACATGGGCGGATTGAATATCTTTCCGGGTTCTTAGTAGCCGTAATCATTCTGATTATGGCCTTTGAATTACTGAAATCTTCAGTGGATAAAATTATCCATCCGGAGCCCATTGATACCGGAATTCTGGTGATTGTGGTACTGGCTGTGTCGATTCTTGTGAAGATTTATATGTTCTGTTACAACAAATCCGTTGCAAAAAAGATTGACAGTGCTGCCATGGATGCCACAGCAATGGACAGCTTAAGTGACAGTGTTGCAACAACAGTTGTTCTGATTGCAACATTGGTTTCCTTTTTCTCCGGTATTCAGATTGACGGTTATTGTGGTGTGATTGTAGCCCTGTTTGTGGGAATGACCGGTTTCCAGGCGGCTAAAGAAACGATCGACCCTCTGCTTGGACAGCCACCGGAGCCTGCTTTTGTGAAGCAGGTAAGAGAGATTGTGATGTCCTATCAGAAGCAGGGCGTGCTTGGAATCCATGATCTTGTGGTACATAATTATGGACCGGGAAGAGTGATGCTGTCGGTACATGTAGAGGTTCCTGCTGAAGGGGATATTCTGCATATGCATGATATGATTGATAACATTGAACACCGGCTGCACCGGGAACTGAACTGCAGTGCGGTGATCCATATGGATCCGGTCAGTGTAGGAGATGAACGGACGAATGAATTAAAAGAGAAGGTGCGTGAAATCATAAATGGTATGCAGGAGAACATCCATTTCCATGATTTCCGGATTGTGGATGGTCCGACACATATCAATGTGATTTTTGATGTGGAGGTTCCTTACAGTGTGAAAACGGAGGATAAGGAAATCGTTTCTTATCTTCAGAAGAAAATACGGGAGCTTGGCAGTGATGGGCAGGAGTATTACGCAGTCATCGATGTGGACCGGGATCTGTGTGAAAATGGGAACAGATCAATGAGATGATAACAAGAAGATGTTTGTTGCCACGAACGGAAAAAGAGTGTATAATCAGTGTGATAAAAACAGGGAGGATGTAACGATGAAAAAACCTACAGTACTAATGATTTTAGATGGATATGGATTAAATGAAAGAAAAGATCATAACGCCGTGGCAGAAGCCAAAACCCCCGTTATGGATAAACTTATGGCAGAATGTCCTTTTGTCAAAGGAAATGCAAGCGGTATGGCCGTGGGACTTCCGGAAGGACAGATGGGTAACTCCGAGGTTGGTCATATGAATATGGGTGCAGGACGTATTGTATATCAGGAACTCACCAGAATTACCAAGGAAATTCAGGATGGTACATTCTTTGAGAATCCTGCTTTATTAGAAGCAGTAAACAACTGCAAAAAGAATGACAGCGCACTTCATATGTTCGGTCTTCTTTCCGATGGTGGTGTACACAGTCACATTACTCATCTTTTCGGATTGCTTGAGCTTGCAAAGAGAAATGGCTTAAGCAGGGTTTATGTACACGGCTTCCTGGATGGACGTGATACACCTCCGGCAAGTGGTAAGGGATATGCAGAAGAACTTGAAGCAGAGATGAAGAAGCTTGGCGTAGGTGAAATCGCATCTGTTATGGGACGTTACTATGCCATGGATCGTGATAATAACTATGATCGTGTTAAGCTTGCTTTTGATGCATTAACCAGGGGCGAAGGTCTTACTGCGGCAAGTGCCACAGAAGGTATCCAGGCTTCCTATGACCGTGAAGAGACCGATGAATTTGTAAAGCCTACCGTTGTAGTAAAGGATGGAAAGCCGGTTGCAACCATCAAGGACAAGGATTCCGTAATCTTCTTTAACTTCCGTCCTGACCGTGCAAGAGAAATTACCAGAGCATTTTGTGATGATGACTTCAAGGGATTTGACAGACCGAAGAGACTTGAGCTTACTTATGTATGCTTCTCTGACTATGATCCGACGATCCCGAATAAGCTGGTTGCTTTCCATAAGATTTCTGTTACCAATACCTTTGGTGAATGGCTTGCAGCAAACAACATGAAGCAGGCCAGAATCGCCGAGACTGAAAAGTACGCACATGTTACCTTCTTCTTTAACGGCGGTGTGGAAAAGCCGAACGAAGGCGAGGATAGAATTCTTGTTAATTCGCCCAAGGATGTTGCCACATACGATCTGAAGCCTCAGATGAGCGCCTACGAAGTATGTGACAGACTGGTAGAAGCCATTCATTCCAGGAAATATGATGTTATCGTCATTAACTTTGCAAACCCGGATATGGTTGGACATACCGGAGTGGAGAGTGCTGCAATCAAGGCGGTAGAGGTTGTTGATGAATGTGTTGGCAAGGCAGTGGAAGCATTAAAGGAAGAGGATGGACAGATGTTCATCTGTGCAGATCATGGTAATGCAGAACAGCTCGTGGATTATGAAACCGGCGAACCTTATACTGCACATACCACGAATCCGGTTCCGTTTATTCTGGTAAATGCAGATCCTTCTTACAAGCTTCGTGAGGGTGGATGCCTTGCGGATATCGTTCCGACCTTAATCGAAATGATGGGAATGGAACAGCCGAAGGAAATGACCGGCAAGTCCCTGATCGTAAAATAAGATCAGGTGTCCGGAAACAGAGCGAAAGAATTCACAAGAATTCATATAAGAAATCACAGGCAGTGCATATCAGGGATATGACTGCCTTTTTTCTTGAAAATAAGGTTCTGATTTTATATAATGGAACTAACGCAAAAGAAAACAGACGGCTGTGAAGCGGCCGGCAATACATAGTATGGTCATCATGGAGGATGAAGCATGAAAGTAATTACAGAAGAACAAAGAATTGTGATCCGGAATGGAGCATCCCGGGTTTTTATTGAACCGTGGGGAGAGAACTCCGTGCGTGTACGAATGACTGCCGAGGCACAGATGGATGATCATGACTGGGCCTTATGTGAGAAGGTGAAGGAAATCACACCGGTGATCACACAGACGACAGTGGATATGACAGATCCGTGGTATCGTGGAGAGGAATGGAAGAAGTACCACTATACCGGAACCGAATATACCATGGTGATTGGCAAGCTTACCGTAAAGGTCAATGCTGAAGGCTGGATCAGCTTTTATAATCAGAAAGGGGATCTGCTGACACAGGAATACTGGAGAAACCGTGACCGTATCTGTCGTTATGCCGTGCCGATCCGCATCCCTGCAAGAGAATTAAAGCCGATCACCGGAACCAGTGACTATGAACTGACTGCACGCTTTGAGGCCTTTGATGATGAAAAGATCTTTGGTATGGGACAGTATCAGGAAAAGCATATGGATAAAAAAGGCGCGGTATTAGAGCTGGCACACCGTAACAGTCAGGCAAGTGTTCCATTCTATGTATCGAGCAGAGGCTATGGTTTTTTCTGGAACAATCCGGCAATTGGAACTGCAACCTTTGGTATGAATAAGACTGAATGGTATGCAAAGTCCACGAAGAAAATGGACTATTTCCTGACCGCAGGAGACACACCGGCAGAAATCCTTATGCAGTATACTGCAGCAACGGGAAGAAGCCCGATGATGCCGGAGTTTGGTTTAGGTTACTGGCAGTGTAAGCTTCGTTACCGTAACCAGCAGGAGATCTTAGAGGTTGCAAGAGAGCATAAGCGCCGGGGACTTCCGATGGATGCTATTGTAGTAGATTTCTTCCACTGGACGATGCAGGGAGAGTTTAAGTTCGAACCCCGTGACTGGCCGGATCCGGATGCGATGGTGAAGGAATTAAAGGAGCTGGGAATTGAGACAGTTGTTTCTGTGTGGCCGACGATTGATGAACGCTCTGAAAATTATGGTGAAATGGCAGAGAACGGTTATCTGGTACAGACAGACCGTGGCAATCACAATCATATGACCTGGATGGGCAACATCGTGTTTTATGATCCGACCAATCCGGGTGCGAGAGAATTTGTCTGGAAAAAATGTAAAGAGAACTATTATAAGAAGGGCATTCGTATTTTCTGGCTGGATGAGGCAGAGCCGGAATATGGCCCTTATGATTTTGATAATTACCGCTATTATGCAGGGCCGGCTTTACAGTGTACCAATATTTATCCGCTCATGTATGCCAAGGGCTTTTATGATGGCTTAAAGGCAGAAGGTGAGAAGGACATTTTAAGCCTTGTGCGTTGCGCATGGGCAGGAAGCCAGAAGTACGGTGTGCTGACCTGGTCCGGAGACATCCATTCTTCCTTCCGTGCCATGAAGGAGCAGTTACAGGCCGGATTAAATATGGGTATGGCGGGAATCCCATGGTGGACTTCAGATATTGGAGGATTTATCGGCGGAGATATTACAGATCCTGCATTTAAGGAGCTGCTGATGCGATGGTTTGCCTGGGGGGCGTTCTGTCCGGTATTCCGTATGCATGGAGAACGCTCACCGTGGTATGAGAGAGAACAGGAATTCATTAATGGAGTCCGTCAGTTGACCTCCGGACAGGATAATGAGGTATGGAGCTTTGGCGAAGACAATTATGAGATTATGAAGAAATATCTCTTTATCCGTGAAAACTTAAGAGATTATGTAAGGCAGAGCATGGAAAATACCAGTAAGACCGGAGAGCCGGTAATGCGTCCTCTGTTCTTTGATTTCCCGGAGGATCCGGAAAGCTGGAAGGTGGAAACGGCTTATATGTTTGGACGGGATCTTCTGGTATCACCGGTTACGGAAGCCGGGGTCAAGGTATGGAAGGTTTATCTTCCCAAGGGATCTAAATGGACAGAAGCAGCAACCGGAAAGGAATACGAAGGCGGCCGGCATGTAGAAGCTTATGCACCGATTGATATTATTCCGGTATTTGTGAAGGATGGGGCAGATCTTAACATTTATAAGGCATAGTGTGAAACGTTAAAGGGGAATGAAAATGAAAAGAAAAATCACAATGATGTTACTGTGCTGCGGTATGCTTCTGTTTGCAGGCTGTGGGAAGCAGAAGGCTGTGGAAGAACAGCCACAGACCGGACAGACACAGGATGTACCGCAGGCGATTCTTCCGGCACTGACGGAGGAAGAAACAGGGGACACCGATGTGTATTTTGCACCTGCAGATTTAACCTGTGTATTACCCAAGGGCTTTCAGGACGATGGAGATAACGAGGGACTTTATGTACATAAGTCTTATCCTACGGATATTTCTACGATCAATCATGTGATCAGTGAGGAGGGAGATGATATTTCCCAGTGGTCCGCAGATGACTTTAAAGCAGCATTGGAACAGGATTATTACGACACTTATGGAGATCATGTCAACATTGAGATTGTCCAAAGTGATAAGCTTACGGTAGACGGACGTCCAGGCTACCGCATCCTGATGGAGTTTACCTTTAAGGGAGTAGCTTATGAGCAGTTAATGTATGCCTTTTTTAATGGTGATGAGGTACATTACCTCTTCTATACCCAGGAAAAGGGAGGCAAATGGATGGATGAATTTGTTAAGAGCGGTGAGACCATTCATTTTGTAGATATCACATAACGGAAAGATTTTTAGTTGCCATGCATATGAGAAAATGATCCAGTGGATCATTTTTGAGTAAAATGCAGATTGTGATAGAGTTAAAAAATAAAAAGAAATCAGAAGTCAGGTATAGGGTAGGACACAGCATGGAAAAGGAACGGAAACTGGATCAGTTTTTACAATATACAGTAGAAATCGGAGAAATCAAATTTCAGATGGTAGATTTGTTGTTTATTCTTTGCCTGTCCGTGGTCGGACTGCTGATCCGGATTCCGTTGTATCCGATTACATCCGCAGACTATCTGGGATGTCTCCTGCCGTGGATGGAGGAGATCCGGCAGACAGGAGGGTTCTTTTCCTTAAATCATTCGATTTCGAATTACACATCACCTTATATGTATCTGATGTGCCTTGTATCATATGTGACTAGAGACAATCTGTATGCACTCAAAACGGTATCGGTTATTTTTGATTATGTAGCGGCACTTGCCATGTTTCTTCTGGTTTATGAAATTACCTGTAATGTGCGGCGTTCCATTATCGGAATGGCACTGGTGCTTCTTTGTCCGACAGTGATCATAAACAGTGCTTACTGGTGTCAGTGTGATGTGATTTACACATCATTCCTGTTATTGTCCCTGTTATATTTTTGCCGGGATAACAGCCGGAAGAGTCTTGTTTTTATGGGAATTGCGTTTTCTTTCAAATTACAGGCGCTGTTCTTTGTACCGTTCTTAATTTTGATGTGGTTGAAGGGCAGAACCATTAAATTCCGGCATTTCTTATACATACCGGCCATGTATGTCCTGACTGCGGTTCCTGCCTGGCTGTTTGGCAGAAGCATGAAAGACCTGCTGCTGATTTATGTGCAGCAGTCAGAGACGTATCCGTGGGGAACGTTGGAATACCCGAATATTTATGCACTGCTTGGGGAAGTGATGCCGGACTATTACCATGCAAATGAGGTAAGCAGTGCCGGAACGTTTATGACGATCATTCTGCTGGGGCTGCTGGCGTATTACCTTTACGGGAAAAGGATTATCATTACGAATCAGATGGCAGCAACGATTGCACTGTTTTCAGTGGCTCTCGTGGTCTATACCCTGCCACATATGCACGACCGCTACGGATTCCCTGTGGATCTTCTGGCGATTTTGTATGGCGTTTTAAATCCAGGGAAACTGATGATGACCTGCTTATTTTTACTGGTTTCCCTGTTGAGTTATATTCCGTATCTGCTCGGCATTCATATTGTGCCGATCGCTTATGTGGCGCTTGGACTGCTTGCGTTGCTTCTGTTGGTGGGCAAAGATCTGTATGGTCAGATTAAAGCACAAGAATCCAGTCTTTAAGCAGACGCAGGTGCATTCCGTATTCACGTGAAACCGGAAATCCGGATACAACCGGATAAAATACGAAAAAGCATGCAATGGCAATTACCAGATAGACGGTGATTGCTATTTTACTTTTCGGGAATTTTGTTAAAAGCAGGTGAATCACATATCCCATCATCAGGATCGTGAAGAGGATGGCAGGGAAGTAGTGATAAATAAAGGTGATTCGTCCACCGGAAAGTCCAAGGATCACCCAGGGAAGATACTGGGCAAGATAACCGATTGTTAAAAATCCGGCCTTGCCGTCGCGGCGTGCGATCCATTGAATAAAGGTGATGAGAACACAGGGAATTCCCACCCACCAGATTGCCGGATTTCCCATGCAGCTCACAGCACTTACCTTTGTGGCACTTACGGCATCGTTCGCATCCAGAAGCGGCATCCAGATTACGGGCCATTCATAGTAAGGAGAGCTGTAGTAATGCTCGGCCTTTAAGGTAGAGTGATACCAGAGCATATACCGGGTGTTTTTAATGGTTTTATCAATCAGCCCGTTGTAGCCGTCTGCACCGACAACAGGAATATAAGCAAGTGTATACAGAACAAGTGGAAGTATCACGAAAAAGCCGATACAGAATAAAAACAGCCGGAGAGTCTGCTGCTTCGGAAAATGCAGGATTGTGTACCAGATAAAAAGGATGGCAAGTCCGGCAGCTGCATAGACACCGGTTAATTTCGTGGCAATGGCAAGGGACATACCGATACCGCACAGCGCCAGAAGGACGGCAACACGGAAGGGCGGAAACGGATCCGTCAGGCTCTCTGAAGTCTGGCGGTATTGGTGATCTGCCAGAAAATAGCGGTACAGGTAGTAGTATGCCAGAATAATAAAGAAGGCTACGAAAATATCAATCGTGGCAATTCTTGATAACATGAAGTGCATACAGTCAAACACCAGAAGTATCGTAGTGGCTGTTGCAGCAAAGGTATTCTGAAAGAGCCGCTTTGCAAAGAGATAGAAAAGCGGAACCATAAAAATTCCAAAGAGAGCCGACATAAATCGCCAGCCAAACGGAGTCATCCCAAACATCCGTATGCCTAAAGAAATAAGAATTTTGCCAAGCTGCGGATGGGTGGTTTCGTAGGTCACCAGTCCATGAATGAATTCATAGGCGGTGCGTCCATGATAGACCTCGTCAAACATCGTGCCGGTCAGATAGGTTTTGACCGCAGGAAACAGATCCTGCTCATCAAACAAAGCAGAATATTTCGCATCATAAATCGGAGATAAGATCGTTCCATCCGGAGAAGTGAGAACCAGCTCATTGATGACACATTCCTCATCCAGGGCAACAATTCCCAGATAACGGAGGTTATAGTTAATTGCAATAGTATTCCAGGCAAAGACCGACTCTGCAGCTGTTTCTCCCTGAAGAACCTCCCAGGCCCCGGTTACTTCATTAAAGGCAGAGATTGAGAACTTACGCGTATTCAGATTGCCTAAGAACATGTGAATCGATCCGACGTCCACATAGTCTCCTAAATCAATGACAATATCCCGGTCTTCGGTGGTAGCTGTATAGGCGCTTTGCGGAGCAGAGGTATTCCCGATCCGATAAAAAACCAGGATGGTAAAAAACAAAGTAAGAACTCCCATGGCAAGATAATCCCATTTCGTCATAAACGTACTTTCTAAAAAATGTTTTTTGGTTTTTCTGGAAAAAGTGCTAAAAAAAATCCGGATCTGATTCATGATTGTATGACCTTTCGTGAGTTGCTTTCCAGTTCAGTATAACAATTCTTTGGATTGGAAACAATGGTAAATAAAAAGGAAAGCGAGGTTTTGAAATGAATCGATATTTACAGATTACGAATATTCATGGAAGGGAAATTCTGGATTCCAGAGGAAATCCGACGGTGGAAGCAGAGGTGGTGCTTACCGATACGGAAACCGGGGAACGGTTCTGTGAACGTGCCGCAGTTCCTTCTGGGGCAAGTACCGGACAGTTTGAAGCAATCGAGTTAAGAGATGGTGAGCCAAGATACTGTGGACTTGGGGTGAGAAAAGCTATTGCAAACATCAATACCAGAATCAAGGAGGCACTGGCTGGAAAAAACGGGTTAAAGCAGCCACTTATTGACCGGATTCTGATTGAAACGGATGGAACAGATAACAAAGGAAGTCTTGGAGCTAATGCCATGCTGGCAGTATCGCTTGCCAATGCGAAGGCAGCGGCTAAGGCAATGCGGATGCCGTTATATCAGTATCTGGGAGGCGTAAATGCCAGGGTGCTTCCCATTCCCATGATGAACATCTTAAACGGAGGTGCACATGCGGCCAACAATCTGGATGTGCAGGAGTTTATGATTATGCCGGTCGGTGCACATTCCTTTCAGGAAGGTCTGCAGTGGTGTACGGAAGTCTTTCATTGCCTTGCCGATCTGTTAAGAAAGAAGGGACTTATTACCGCTGTGGGTGATGAGGGAGGATTTGCACCGGATCTTTCCGGAGAGGAAGAGGCGATTGAATATATTCTGGAAGCGGTGAAAAAGGCAGGCTACAAACCGGGAAAGGACTTTAAGATTGCCATGGATGCTGCAGCCTCTGAGTGGAAGGGTGGACAGAAGGGCGAATACCGGCAGCCGAAGTCCGGGCAGTCCTTTACCTCAGAAGAGCTGATTGCACACTGGAAGCAGTTGGTTACAAAATATCCGATTTTTTCCATTGAGGACGCACTGGATGAAGAGGATTGGCCGGGCTGGCAGATGCTGACCGAAAAGCTTGGAAATAGAATTCAGCTTGTCGGGGACGATCTGTTTGTAACTAATGCCAAACGGCTTGGCGCGGGAATTAAGCTGCACTGCGGAAATTCCATTCTGATTAAGCTGAATCAGATCGGAACACTTACGGAAACCATGGAAACCATTGATATTGCGCATAAAGCAGGCTACACGGCAGTAATTTCTCACAGATCCGGTGAAACGGAGGACACAACCATTGCAGATCTTGCAGTTGCCATGAATGCCGGACAGATTAAAACCGGTGCACCTTCCCGGTCAGAGCGTGTGGCGAAATATAACCAGCTTTTACGGATTGAGGAAGAGCTTGGGGAAACAGCAGTTTTTCTGACCGGATACGGGGATACGGAAAAATAAGCTGAAATCTTATAAAAATTTTCTTTTAAGTTCGGTTATTTACGGTTGACGTAACAAGGGAGAAAAGATAAACTGGAAGAGTACGAAAAAAGATGAAGGGGTATCAGACACGAATGAAAAAAAGATTTTTAAACATGTTGCAAAAGACAGTTGCGATGGCAATGGCCGTTGCGGTACTGGGAATGCTTCCCATGGGACAGGTATCTGCAGCGAATGCAAATGGGGCAATTGCACAGGGCGTAGATGCTTCCAAACACAACGGCGCGGTAAACTGGGGACAGGTTGCAGCATCAGGAATGCAGTTTGCTTTTATCAAGGTGGGAAGCACCAATAGCGGTGTGGATCCGCAGTTTGCAGCGAACATTACGGGAGCACAGTCTGCCGGCTTAAAGACAGGTATTTATCTGTATTCCTATGCAACAACACCGGAACAGGCACAGCAGGAGGCCAACCTGGTTTTGCAATGGATCGAAGGATATACCGTGAATTATCCGATCGTGTTTGATATTGAGGATAAATGTCATAAGAACCTAAGCAATCAGCAGCTTATTGATATTATTAATGCATTCTGTACGACGATTGATGCAGCCGGTTATTATCCGATGGTTTATTCCTATAAGAATATGTTTGACACCAAGTTAAGCATCTGCGGCTGGGACCGCTGGGTGGCACAGTACAACAGCTCCTGCGGACATACCAATAATGTGTGCTTCTGGCAGTACAGCAGTTCAGGTAAGGTCAACGGATTTTCGGGAAGAGTGGATGTGAACTATCAGTTCAAGGACTACAGCAATCTGATTATTTCTGATGGATTTATTGAGCATAACGGAAATGTGCGTTTTTACCGCAACTGGAAGATGCAGAAGGGCTGGGTAGATTTCAATGATACCCGTTATTATCTGGACGGAGGAGGAAATCTGGTCCGCGGATGGTATACGGAAGGAGATAAGACCTATTACCTCACACCGGAAGACGGAAGCATTGCCAGAGGACAGCGTAATGTGGATGGTGCGGACTTTTACTTTACGGCGGAGGGCGTAAAGACCGCAGGATGGGTAATGATCAACGATCAGAAATTCTTCTATGAGCCTGCCAACAATGGAATTATGAAACGGGACTGGTACAGCGATGAGAAGGGAAATGTTTACTTCTTTGATCGTACTGATGGACATATGTTTACGGGCGCACAGGCGATTGATGGTGCGGAATTCCTGTTTAGTGCAGAAGGAATCCGACAGACCGGCTGGGTGACCTTAGAGAATGGAACGTTCTTCTATGATCCCGCAACCGGAGCAAAGGTCAGAGGCTTTTATGATGATGCAGCCGGAAGACATTATCTGTCTGCAGATGACGGACATCTGGTAACCGGAGCAGCAACGATCGAGAAGAAGAATTACTTCTTCAGTCCGGAAGGTGTGATGATGACCGGTATTGTAGAAACCGGGACCGGAAGCTTCTATTATGATCCGGCAACCGGAGAACTTGTAAAGAATCAGGATCTTAACTTGAACGGAGCACTGTTCCACGCAGATAAAACAGGTCTTCTGACAGCCGTTGAACTTGAGATCGCATGAAATAGCACTTGCAATTCGTTGATACTTATGATAAACTAAACCTTGCTTGGCATTAGGAGGTAATGAAATGGCAGTCGTAAAGATTATTATTCAGATTATTTTTATATTATTATGTATCGCACTTACGGTACTGGTATTAATGCAGGAAGGAAAGTCAGCAGGACTTGGAGCCATCAGTGGTATGGCAGAGACTTACTGGGGTAAGAACAAGGGACGTTCCATGGAAGGCAATCTCGTGAAGATCACGAAGTATCTGGCCATCGGATTTATGTTGATTTCTATTGTTTTGAATTTGAGCGTATTTTAAAGAGCTTGGTTGAGGGCATTCCTGTTGGGAATGCCCTTTTCACTTTATAGGAAATTCCGTTGGAATTTCTATAAAGTAAAAAGGCATTGCGTGAGTGCGCAGCTCGCAGAGAAGAAATTAGTTGCTTTGCAACACCGCTCGCGCGCGAAGAGTTCGCAAGCGAACTCTTTATTTTATGTAGAGCACTTAGTGAAAGCAAGTCAAAGACGCAGCTTGAACTTAGTGCGAACGATACCTGTGCACTTAATAAGAACAAGCAAAGCGCAGTTCGAATTTAGTGCAGCAGGTACATGTAGAGTATTTAGTGAAAGCAGATGTGAGAGATAGCTTGAACTAATGCAGCAGGTATATGAGGAATAGAAACTGTGAAGAAGAAAACAAGAGAAGAACGGAAAAACTTAATCATACAGCTTGTAGAGGATTCCTGTTATGTTCCGATGAAGGAGAAGGAACTTGCGATCTTCATGCAGGTAGAGCCGGAAGAGCGGGAAGAACTGAAGTCAATTCTTCAGGAGCTTTTAAATGAAGGAAGCCTCCAGATGACAAAACGTGGCAAGTATATCAAGGGAGACGGGCAGGCAAAGCAGCAGGTGGGAACCTTTATCAGTAACAGCCGCGGCTTTGGATTCGTAGAGGTGGAAGGACAGGAGGAGGATCTTTTTATACCGGAGGATTATACCGGCGGTGCATTTCATCTGGATACGGTTCAGGTGGAGCTTCTTAAGGATCAGCGTGGTAAGCGTAAGGAAGCCAGGGTCACCGGAATTTTGATGCATGGGATTGAGCAGGTGGTCGGAACCTATGATAAATGCAAGAGTTTCGGCTTCGTGATTCCCGATAATGAGAAGCTGAATACAGATATTTTTATTCCGGTGGAGCGTTCGAAGGGCGCAGTAACAGGACATAAGGTAGTTGCACAGATTACGGATTATGGGGATACAAAGCACAAGCCGGAAGGTAAAATCATAGAGATTTTAGGACATGTGAATGATCCGGGAGTTGATATTTTATCGATTGTGAAGGGCTTTGCTCTTCCGACGGAATTTCCGGAGCGTGTGCTGAACCAGGCAGAGCGTGTGGCAAAGGAGGTATCGGAAGCGGATCGTGCCGGACGTAAAGATCTGCGGCAGTTGATGACCGTTACCATAGATGGAGAGGATGCGAAGGATTTAGACGATGCAATCAGTTTGTCCTATGAAGATGGAAAATATCATTTGGGAGTGCATATTGCGGATGTCTCGAACTATGTACAGGAAAATTCAGCCCTGGACAGGGAAGCCCTGGAACGAGGAACCAGCGTATATCTGGTTGACCGGGTGATCCCGATGCTGCCGCATGTGTTGAGCAATGGTATGTGTTCTTTGAATATGGGCGAGGATCGTCTTGCCTTAAGCTGTCTGATGACCGTAGATCAAAAAGGGAATGTCATCGATCATGAGATCGTAGAGAGTGTCATTCATGTGGACGAGCGTATGAACTATACTGATGTGAATAAGATTCTGGAAGAACATGATCCGGTACTTTGCAGGCGGTATGAAGCCCAGGTTTCCATGTTCCACTGTATGAAGGAACTGGCCGACATTCTTCGTGAAAAAAGAAAGAGCAGAGGATCCATTGACTTTGATTTTCCGGAGAGTAAAATTGAACTGGACAAAGAGGGTAATCCGATTTCCATTAAGCCTTATGAAAGAAGGATTGCCAATAAGATCATCGAGGATTTTATGCTGCTCGCGAATGAAACTGTGGCACAGCATTTTTACTGGATGGAGATTCCGTTCGTATACCGTACCCATGAAACACCCGATCCGGAAAAGATTATGAAACTTGGTACTTTTATCCGGAACTTCGGATATAATATAAAGGTAAAGACCGGGGATAACGAAATTCATCCTAAAGAAATTCAGAAGCTTTTGGGGAAGATTGAGGGGACTCCGGAAGAGGCACTGCTGAGTCGTCTGACGCTTCGGAGTATGAAGCGGGCTTCTTACCAGACGGAATGTATGGGACATTTTGGACTGGCCTGCCCGTATTATTGTCACTTTACCTCACCGATCCGGCGTTATCCGGATCTGCAGATTCACCGGATTATCAAGGAACAGCTCCGGGGCAGAATGGATGGCAAAAGAATTCTTCACTACGAAGAAATTCTTCCGGAGGTGGCAAAGCATTCCTCCCGGATGGAACGCCGTGCCGATGAGGCAGAGCGTGAAACCGAGAAGCTCAAGAAAGCACAGTACATGGTGAGCAGAATCGGAGAGAAATTTGAAGGTGTGATTTCCGGTGTGACAGCATGGGGAATTTATGTGGAACTGCCCAATACCGTAGAAGGTATGGTTCATGTATCCCGCATGGCAGGCGATTATTACTATTATGATGAACAGGCATATGAAATGATTGGCCGGGATACCGGCAGAACCTTCCGGCTGGGACAGAAGGTGGATGTGATCGTGGATGATGTGGATCTGCAGATGAAATCCGTGGATTTTGTGTTGCAAAAGGAATAAGGACGAATAGTTATCCGCATCATGGTCTGACAGAATCCAGAGAAAATCAGAAAGGCTGACGAGTATGGCGAAAGAAGAATTGAAGCTTGTAGCAAATAATAAAAAAGCATATCATGATTATTTTATCGAAGAAAAGTATGAAGCAGGGCTTGTTTTACATGGAACGGAAGTAAAATCCCTGCGTATGGGAAAGTGCAGTATTAAGGAAGCCTTTATCCGGATTGAAAGTGGAGAGGTGTTCATTTACGGCATGCATATCAGCCCGTATGAAAAGGGAAATATTTTTAACAAAGATCCGCTGCGCGTACGGAAGCTCCTTTTGCATAAATCGCAGATCCAGAAGCTGATCGGAAACAGCGCCGAGAAGGGATATACCATTGTGCCTCTGCAGGTCTATTTCAGTAATGGAAGAGCCAAAATCGAAATTGGTCTTGCCAAAGGCAAGAAGCTGTATGATAAGCGACAGGATATTGCAAAGAAGGATCAGAAAAGAGAAGCCGAAAAGGAATTAAAAGTCCGTCTCCGTGCGTAAGGAGGTTGCTTTTTTGAATGCATTATAATATAATATGAACTATTCAGAGACATGTAATTTATGGAAATATGTCCGTCGAATGCTTGCATTCGTAAGGATAGTTCCTACTATCATTTTAACACGGGATAGTAAAGGTTTCGACAGGGGTCTTGCAGCTGGAGAAGCTATCCGCAGGCGATGCGTTAAATCGCAAAAATAAATATAAACGCTGACGAAAAATTAGCATTTGCTGCCTAAGGGCAGCTGTCTGACTTAGTGCACCTACACATTAAGACCCAGGCATCAACGATGTAGGAAACGACATGGGCTAAGCTTTGCCCCCATGGGCGTACCATGAAGCTACTGAAACCTGAAGGGCGTCTACCTCCGTCAGGCAGAGGGAATGGTGAGCAATCACGGAATTGGATGACTATGATAGTAGAAGGACAGGGAATGGGTCTTTGGACGCGGGTTCGACTCCCGCCTATTCCAGCTTAAAAGCCTGGTGGTTACCGGGCTTTTTTAAAAATAACACGAAGGAGACCGAATATGATTCGCATTTTTTCAGACAGCACCTGTGACTTATCGAAAGAGCTGATTGAACGCTATGACATCACCATTTTACCTCTTCATATTTTACTTGGAGAAGAGGAATTTTTAGATGGAGTGGACATTACACCCGATGAGATTTACAAGTGGTCGGACGAACATAAGACGACACCGAAGACCTCGGCTGTTTCAATTGAAGATGTGATGAAGGCAGCGGGGCCTTATCTGGATCAGGGGGATGAGATCATATCCTTCTCTATTTCAGATGATATGTCTACGTCAGGGAATGTGATGCATATGGCAGCCGCAGAGCTGGAAGCAGAGGATCGTTTCCATGTAATCAATTCGGCAAACCTTTCTACCGGTATCGGACTTCTTGTCATTGAAGCAGCTATTATGGCGAAGGAAGGGAAAACATCAGAAGAAATCATTACAAAGATCGAGGAGCTGAAGCCGCTGGTGCGGGCAAGCTTTGTGGTAGATACATTAACCTATCTTTATCGTGGAGGCCGTTGCAGCGGACTGGCTGCGTTGGCAGGCGGTGCTTTGAAGCTGCATCCGCAGATTATTGTTGTAGACGGAGTAATGAAGCCTGCAAAGAAATATCGTGGAAATATGCTTCATGTCACATTGGATTATGTTAAGGATATGGAAAAAGCAATGCTGAATTCGCACAAGGACCGTGTATTTATTACTCATTCCGGAAGTGACCCGAAAGTCGTACAGGAAGTGTATGATTATCTCGATGGGCTCCACTACTTTGACGAAATCTGTATTACCAGAGCCGGAGGCGTTGTATCCAGTCATTGCGGATACGGAACACTCGGTGTTCTGTATATCGCAAATGAATAAGCAAGGCTGACCTGTTACTAAGATGTCGTGATAAGGAGCTTGTATGGAAGATCAGAAAGAGCTTGTTGTTGGTGGCTATCGGTTTGACCGTTTATCCGATGCCGGTGAAGCAGCGCTTGAAATTGAAAAGGCAACCTATTTTGAACAGCGCATTTCCGGGAGAAGCCCGGAGAATATGCTGGCAATTTATGATAAGGTACTGGATGAAAGAATTTTCGTTACGCCCGTAGGCTGGGAATATCTGAAGTTTCTGCAGGCGAGGTTAAAGGAAGAAGGAATTGACGCAGACCGGATCCGCCCGATTCCACTGTACCATACCTTTCGTTTCCAAAAGGTGGACGAGCAGGAGAATAAAGGCGTTGCGCGAGAGAGGATTCATCCTTCTACGAAGAAGAAAATGACTACCGCAGATAAAATGCGGATTTCAGTGATCATGAATGTGATTCTTGTTTTGCTGGTAGCGGTCTTGTTTATCATTACCTTAAATGGTGAAAATGCAAATGCCCTGAATTACCGTAAGGCTATTCAGAACCAGTATGCAGCTTGGGAGCAGGAACTGACAGAGCGTGAGAAGGCGGTGAAAGAGAAAGAGCAGGAACTGCAGATAGAGGACGATAAGGAAGCTGCAACAACATCGGAAGCAGCAGAGGATACTCCGGACGGAACATAATGGAAATTACCTGAGAAAGGCGGTACATACATGGAGCGATTGAAAATACTTGTAGCAGATGATGAAAGCCGTATGAGGAAGCTGGTAAAGGATTTCCTTATAAAGAGTAATTTTGAAGTACTGGAAGCAGAAGATGGCAGCCAGGCACTTGATCTGTTTTATGCCACCAAGGATATTGCATTGATTATTCTGGATGTGATGATGCCGAAGATGGATGGTTTTGAAGTATGCCGGGAGATCCGTCAGACTTCACAGGTGCCCATCATCATGCTGACGGCGAAGGGCGATGAGAGAGACGAGCTTCAGGGATTCCAGCTTGGCGTGGATGAATATATTACGAAACCGTTCAGTCCGAAGATTCTTGTAGCCCGCGTAGAAGCCGTATTGCGAAGAACCAATAAGGAAGAAGAAACCGAACTTCTGGAATATGGCGGCATTGTCGTTGATAAGACAGCCCACAGCGTTATCATTGATGGAAAGCCGGTAGATCTAAGCTTTAAGGAATTTGAACTGCTTACCTATTTTATGGAAAATAAAGGAATTGCGCTATCCAGGGAAAAGATCTTAAACCATGTCTGGAATTATGATTATTTCGGAGATGCCAGAACGATTGATACACATGTGAAAAAGCTTCGCAGTAAGCTTGGTGACAAGGGAGATTTAATTAAGACGATCTGGGGTGTTGGTTATAAGATGGGGGAATAGTGCGGGAAGGAGTCCATATAGTTTGCAATGGACTTCTTTTACTTATGTAGATTGTGTGTATTGGGTAGAAAACATGTAAAGAATGATGTAAAATTTATATCATTATCACACCAACAGATAACAAAATGCCTGGAAATGAGGGAGCAATTTGAAGTATAAATATTCCATTCAACGACAGTTTACCATCATTTTTGGATGTTTAATGGCTGGCACTATTTTATTATGCTGGTTTATCAATAATACCTTTTTGGAGCGTTATTATATTAATAATAAGAAGCATGCCATGTTGGAAGCATATCGGGTTATCAACGCCTCTTCCAATAACGGCACGCTTGCTTCAGATAAGTTTGATATCCAGTTCCAGAATATCTGCGCCAAGAATAACATTAATATTGTCATTCTGGATGCAGAGGCGAAGACGCTCAAAACGTCTGCCAATAATTATGAACTGCTTTCGAAGCAGTTATTGAGCTATTTGTTTAATCAGGATACAACGGAAGACCACAGGACGATTCTTGATCATGAAAAGTATCAGATGATTGCATTAAAGGATGACCGGACACAGCAGGATTTCATTGATTTATGGGGAGTATTGGATAACGGAAACCTGTTCCTTTTGAGAACTCCTGTAGAAAGTATCCGGGAGAGCGTATCGCTGGCAAATCGGTTTCTGGCTTATATCGGAATTGGAGCGGCAATTCTGGCAGCTTTGATTATTATGATCGTATCCAGAAAAATTTCCGAACCAATCAAGGAACTGACACAGATCTCGGAGCGAATGAACCATTTGGACTTTGATGCAAAATATAAGGGGAAGAGCAGGACCGAGATTGCACTCTTAGGGCAGAACATTAACCAGTTGTCCGAAACACTGGAAACGACGATTTCCGAATTAAAGAGTGCGAACAATGAACTTCTCCGTGACATTGAGAAGAAGAATAAAATTGAAAAAATGAGAACGGAGTTTCTTTCCAATGTTTCCCATGAACTTAAGACACCGATTGCGCTGATCCAGGGGTATGCGGAAGGACTAAAGGAAGGCGTGAACGACGATGAAGAAAGCCGGAACTATTATTGTGAGGTCATTGTTGATGAAGCTTTGAAGATGAACCAGATGGTACAAAAGCTTTTGACACTGAATCAGCTGGAATTTGGTAACAAGACCGTTTCTTTAGAAAGATTTGATGTGGTAGATTTGATCCGGAACTATCTGCAGTCTTCACTGCTGCTTTGTGAGCAGAAGGGAGTACAGCTTAAAATGGAAGACTATCCGCCTATTCATGTCTGGGCAGATGAATTCGGCGTGGAAGAGGTGTTCAATAATTATTTTACCAATGCCATGAATCATGTCGATGGAGAGAAGATTATCGAAGTACGGGTACAGCCCACAGAGAATAAGGTGAGAGTGTCTGTTTTCAATACGGGAGCTCCGATTCCGGAAGACAGTATTGCACATATCTGGGAAAAGTTTTATAAAGTAGATAAGGCGAGAACCAGGGCTTATGGAGGAAGTGGCGTCGGCTTATCCATTGTAAAGGCCATTATGGATTCCATGAATCAGCCATATGGTGTATTGAATTATGACAATGGGGTAGAATTCTGGTTTGAACTTGATAAAGGAAAATAGAAATGATACTATATCCGTAACGAGGTAGAGCAGATGAAAAACAAAAAAATGAAACCATTTATAATCCTTTTGGCAGGCACATTGATTGTGAGTCTTAGTGGCTGCGGTAATACAATTCCTTCCCTTAGTGAAGAACAGGAAGCACTGGTCGTGGAATATGCATCCACAGCAGTACTCAAGCATGACGCCAATTATCAGGGGAAGCTGGTAGACCTTTCTACCCTTAAGAATGAGGAAGAAACGCCGGTGGAAGAAACCATGCAGGCACCGGCAGAAGAAGCGGACATTCCAAAGGAGCCAGAGCAGATGCAGGAGCCACAGCAGGATGTGTTCAGTGCAGAACAGGCGGAAGCAGAGATTCAGGCAGATGCGGAACAGATTCTTGGACTACAGGATGTTTCTTTAACCTATTCCGGATATGAAGTGGATGAATTTTATCCGAAGAACGGCAATGAGATTTATTTTGTGATGAATGCAACACCCGGAAATAATCTTCTGGTGGTGAAATTTACCTTAAGAAACCTATTGAATGAAGAACAGGATATTCAGATACAGCCGGGAACAGTGAGAGTAAAGATAATTATGAATGGAGAAGAGGAAAATGCGCTCACTACCATGCTGCTGAATGATCTGGCAACCTATCAGGGAACCTTAGGACCGAATGAAGAAACAGAGCTTGTGGTGGTAGGGGAATACCCTGTGGAAGATTTGCAGACAATTGATTCTTTGAGTGTGAAGCTTAAGAACGAGAGCGGCGAAGTTGTTCTGAACTGTGATTAGAGCGCGTGATGACATTTTAAGAGAGTACTTCGAGGGGTAAATAAAATTAAATTTGAGGAGAGAATGACTGATGGAAAGGGCAAAAGTATATTTTACATCCTTTAAAGCAACCGGACATGAAAATTTATTACAGAAGCTTCACCGTCTGATGAAGACTGCCGGATTTGAAACGATTGATTTTACTGACAAGTATGCGGCAATTAAAATTCATTTCGGGGAGTATGGCAATCTTGCTTTTTTACGTCCAAATTATGCCAGAGTGGTAGCAGACTATGTCAAGGAGCTTGGAGGAAAGCCTTTTTTAACCGATTGTAATACGCTATATGTAGGAAGCCGGAAGAATGCGCTCGATCATTTGGAGACGGCATACGTGAACGGATTTTCCCCTTACCAGACAGGGTGCCATGTGATTATCGGAGATGGATTAAAGGGAACCGATGAAACGATTGTTCCGATTGACGGAGAATACGTGAAGGAAGCCCGGATCGGTCATGCTATTATGGATGCGGATGTATTTATTTCTCTTACCCATTTTAAGGGACATGAGATGGCCGGATTTGGTGGTACGTTAAAGAATATTGGAATGGGATGCGGTTCCCGTGCCGGTAAGATGGAACAGCACTGTGAAGGCAAGCCGAGTGTAAACCAGTCAGTCTGTGTAGGCTGTGGAGCATGCAACAGAATCTGTGCCCACGGTGCTCCGGTTATTAAGAACCATAAGGCAACGATTGACCACGAAAAATGCGTGGGATGTGGAAGATGTCTGGCAGTATGCCCGAAGGATGCAATTGCAGCGGACTTCGCAGATTCCCTTGTCATGCTGAATTATAAAATGGCAGAGTACAGTCTTGCAGTATGCAAGGACAGACCCTGTTTCCATGTATCATTGATCTGTGATGTATCTCCAAATTGTGACTGCCACGCAGAGAATGATATTCCGATCATTCCCAATATCGGTATGCTGGCATCGTTTGATCCGGTAGCACTTGATCAGGCCTGTGCTGATCTGTGTAATCAGGCAGCTCCGGTTGCAGAGAGTATACTTGGGGAGAATATCAGAAAGCACGGAGAAGAGAAAGACCATGATCATTTCCATATGACGCATCCTGATACCGAATGGAGAACCTGTATTGCTCATGCTGTTAAGATTGGTCTTGGAACGGATCAGTATGAGCTGGTTAAGATCTGAGCAGATATTGAGAAATTAATATAAGATTGGATCATAGAGAAATATAGATGTGTAATAGAGTAGCAATATAACAAATAAAAAACAGAGCGGCTGTTGGGAAAATTTTTCCTGACAGCTGTTTTATTCAAAAAAGAAATGCTGAAAAACCCTATAAAATCAAGGCTTTCGAAGCTTGTCGAAAAATATCTGAAAAATTTTTAAAATTAGTGTTGACAATCATTGGGGAGGATGATATAGTATACATCGTTGCGGGTGACACAAACAAAACGAAGCAACACAGAAGCAAGGACAGCTTGCAGAAAAACACTGCTCGCTGAGTGCTGTCGCACAACATCTCATTGCACAATACA
>OGZL01001027.1_pt1 | contig 22013 bp, 6 predicted proteins | sample 1576761 | NCBI WGS metagenome assembly OGZL01 (sample SAMEA3541595, study PRJEB24748) | human gut metagenome | biome: human gut; feature: human-associated habitat; material: faeces | place: China | collected 2012
GCCGCCGCTCCCGCGGGAGCGGCGGCTTTTTGCGCTCTTTTGTGGATACGCCGCGCCGAATCATTTGATCAAAACGGCCCTGTAAAGTGGAAATATTGGAAGAATACTGAAATATATACAGAATATTCATGGAAGATATTTCCAATAACTTCCTATGCCAGTCCGCTTGCTGCGAACAAACACAAATGTGCGTGTACTGCGGACGGAATCAGCGAGGCGGAAAAGGGGCGGCTGACATTTTGGCGGATTTGTCCAACACGGACGCAGAGCCAGGAAACTGTTCGTGAGATAAGTACAAAAAACAATGGGTCGTTTATCACGGTGATGTGATACCGAAGCATCGGAAAAAAGCACCAACCGGCCGTTCCCCCGGCGGAAACACCGGAAACGTTTCCTGAAAAAATCCTTGTTTTTGGAAGAAATTCCTTGCTTTTGCAGGAGAAAGGAAGTATAATTATGCAATCAGGAAATTCCTCAACACAGCAGGGGAGTGGAACGAAAAAATTCAGGAAGGAAGTCGATCGATGAAAAAGACGAGAATGCCGCAGCGGCTGCTGTCCCTGGTCCTGGTGCTGATGATGCTCATCAGCGTCCTGCCGGTCAGCGCCATGGCGGCGGAACTGACGCCGTCTGACCCCGAGACCGGGCTGACGGCTACCGATGTGACCAATGAGCTCACAGACAGCGACCGTCTGGCGATCTTCGAGGATAACATGGACTCCGATAAGGTGTCCAAGTCCGAGATCCCGGCGGACGACGAAATGGTCCGTGTCATTGTGCAGCTGGATGCAGACAGCCTGCTGGATGTCCGCAACCGCACCAATGCCAGTATGTCCATGCTGGACTTCCAGCAGACGGACGCAGCCAAGGCCCAGCTGAAGGACATCGCCAACCTGCAGCTCTCCGTGATGAACACCATGGAAAGCAAGGGCATTCCCAGCTCCTTCACCTTCAGCTACACCTCCGTGGTCAGCGGCTTTGCCGCCCAGGTGCCTTACGGCAAGATCCATGAGATCAAGAGCATTGACGGCGTAGAGGACGTGGTGCTGTGCCAGACCTACTACACCGATTCCATGGGCTCCGCCACTCTGGGCCAGGCCCTGACCGCTGCGGAAGTGGCGGCCTACTCCAACAACACCCAGTATCAGGGCGAGGGGATGCTCATCGGCATCCTGGACACCGGCCTGGATGTGAACCACGAGGCCTTTGCCAACGCTCCTGCCGTGCAGAAGCTGCAGAAGTCCAGCCTGTCCAAGCTGCTCTATCAGATCAGCCAGGGGGAGGACGGCAAGACCAACATCACCGCCTACAGCTATGCCGCTCTGTGGTATGCCCAGAAGCACAGCTCCAGCTCCCTGGTGCTGCTGACCGAGGACGACCTGTATAAGAGCGGCAAGGTGCCCTTCGCCTTCGACTATGCCGACGCCGACGCCGACGTGATCCCCTCCGCCGACGCCGTGGAGAAGTACGGCAATGACCACGGCACCCACGTGGCCGGTATCACCGCCGGCAAGACCGTGGACGCCGACGGCAGCGTCACCTTCGCCGGTCAGTCTCCCGAGGCCCAGCTGGCCATCTTCAAGGTATTCTCCGACTCCACCAACGGCGCCTCCACGGATACCATCCTGGCGGCCCTGAACGACGCCCTGCTGCTGGACGTGGACGTGATCAATATGTCCCTGGGCTCCAACGGCGGCTTCGGCCGGGAGGCCGAGGGCGACCTGACCACCAAGTATTACGACCTGGTCAAGTCCGCCGGTATCCTGCTGAACTGCTCCGCCGGTAACTCCTATTCCTCCTCCCAGGGCGGCGCAAAGGGTGACTTCACCTCCGTGTCCGACCCCGACACCGGCATCATCAGCTCCTCGTCCTCCTATGACGCGGCGCTGTCCGTTGCCTCCGTCAACGCCAACGAGACGGCGGCCTTTGTCACCGCCCAGGGCCGCGTCCCCTATCAGGACGTGTCCGGCCACGACTTCACCGCCCTGCTGCTGGGCAATGACAGCTCCAAAACCTATGAATACGTCATGGTGCCCAACACCGGCGACACCGCCGATTACCAGGGCCTGGACGTCACCGGCAAGATCGCCGTGGTCATGCGCGGCGGCCTGTCCTTCGAGCAGAAGCAGCTCAACGCCGCCTCCGCCGGCGCTGCGGGCTGCATCATCTATAACAACCGCGACGGCTATCTGCTGAACATGGCCGTGGATAACTACAAGATCCCCACCGTGTGCATCAGCCTGGCCAACGGCCAGATGATGGAAGCCGCCCAGGAAAAGACCCTCACCGTCTCCAAGACCGAAAAGGGCTCCGTGGCCATGAGCGACTTCTCCTCCTGGGGCCCCCTGCCTTCTCTGTCCCTGAAGCCGGAGATCACTGCCCCCGGCGGCAGCATCTATTCCTCTCTGCCCTTCGCCCAGTACGGCTACATGAGCGGTACCTCCATGGCGTCTCCGTATCTGGCCGGTGTGTCCGCCGCTGCTCTGGAGTATGTGAATACCCTGATGCCCGGCGCCTCCGATACCGACAAGCAGCTGCTGGTGAACCGCCTGCTGATGAGCACCGCCGACATCCTGTATGATGAAAACGGCGTGGCTTACTCCCCCCGCAAGCAGGGCTCCGGTATGGTGAACCTGGCCGAGGCCGTCACCACCCCCGCCTACCTGTATGTCCGGGGCCAGGACAAGACCAAGATCGAGCTGGGCGACGACGCCGACCAGCTGGGCGTGTACAAGCTGAGCTTCGTGGTGAAGAACCTCACCGGCTCCGCCCTGTCCTATGACGTCAATACCACCGTCCAGACCGAGAGCACCACCTCTGACGGGCTGTACATCGCCCAGAAGGGCTATGTCCTCTCCGCTGACACCAGCGCCATCAAGGTCTCCGGCGGCGCCCTCAGCGGCTCCACCGTCACCGTGCCCGCTAACGGCGAGACCACCGTCACCGTCACCGTCCGCCTGTCCGACGCGGACCGGGCGTATCTGGCCAAGTTCCCCAACGGCATCTATGTGGAAGGCTTCGTGGAGCTGACCAACAACGACGATCCTGCGCTGTCCGTGCCCTTCCTGGGCTTCTACGGCGACTGGACCAAGGCCCCCATCTTCGAGGACGCCGATATCTACAACGGCCTGGACGAGAAGATGTACGCCACCAACGTGGCCGGTGTTTACGCCATGATGTACGTGGTGAAGCTGGGCATGTATCCCTTCGTGGTCCCCGAGGGCTACGACACCCCCTCCACCTCCGCCGATAAGATCTGCGTGGACCTGGGCGGCGGCAACGGCGTCAGCAACCTGTATTACCTGCAGGCCGGTCTGCTGCGGGCGGCCAAGACCACCAACGTCACCATCACCGACAGCGACACCGGCCAGGTGTACCTCAACAGCGACGGCCTCAATGTCCGCAAGGCCATGTACAACTCCAGCTCCGCCGCTGTGCGGCCCGGCTATGTGGGCGAGATCTTCCCCCCGCTGACCGGCATCCACCTGATCCCCAACAACACCCGCATGACCTACACCGCCGCCGCCTATGTGGACGGCTTCGATGTGCAGGACAACCTGAAGAACACCTATTCCTTCAACTTCACCTCCGACGGTGAAATGCCCTATATCGTTGACCGCGAGAACCTGCAGTTCCGCACCGGCGACGACGGCCGGAAGTACCTGGACGTGACCCTGGCCGATAACTTCTGCCTGGCCGGCGCCACCCTGTACTCCACCCAGTGGAAGACCAACGTCAACAACGGCAAGAAGGAAATGAGCATCGGCTCCAACTACTACGACGGCATCATCCCCGCCCTGAAGGCCGACGGCACCTCTCCCCGGGCTTACGAGGAGTATACCTACACCTTCGACGTTACGGACTTCTATCAGAAGCTCCTGCAGGGCACCTTCTATGTGGTGGCCTACGACTACGCCATGAACCAGTGTGCCTATCGCGTGACCCTGCCTGAAAACGCCGTCACCAAGATCACTCTGGATCAGACCGCCGTGACCCTGCCCCAGAAGGGCTATGTCCAGCTGAACGCCACTGTGACTCCCGACGACGCCACCGACCAGAACCTGGTTTGGAGCTCCTCCGATTCCAGCGTGGCCGAGGTGAAGAACGGCATCGTGGCCGCCAAGGCTCCCGGCACCGCCACCATCACCGTCAAGTCCTCCGTCTGGACCGACGTGGAGGCCCAGTGCCAGGTCACCGTCACCGACGAGGTGGGCGCGGACGTGCCTATGAGCGAGTTCCTGCTGAACACCTCCTCCGTGACCATGCTGGCCGGCACCACCTATACCAATGTCCGGCTGTATGGCTACGCGCCCTTCTATGCCACCGACCTGAACCTGGAGTGGACCTCCTCCGACGAGTCCGTGGTCACTGTTGAGCCCAACGGCGAGGGCGACCAGCTGACCCAGTATGCCAAGCTCACCGCTCTGAAGCCCGGCACGGCCACCGTTACCGCCAAGGCCAAGAACGGCACTGCCTCCTATGACCTGGCCGTCACCGTCACCGAGGCCACCGGCTCCGGCAGCTTCAACATCGTGGGCGACACCCTGGTCAGCTACAGCGGCACCGAGAGCACCGTCACCATTCCCGACGGCGTCCGGGTCATCGGGGAGAACGCCTTCAAGAACAACGACTACGTTCTCAACGTCATCTGCCCCGACTCCCTGGAGGAGATCGGCTATCGGGCCTTTTACGACTGCGACAACCTGCAGAGCGTCAGCCTGCCTGAGACCATGAAGGTCATCAACGAGGGCGCCTTCTACTACTGCAAGAACCTGAAGACCCTGGGCCACACCGACGACGGCGTCCTGCCCAAGGGCCTGACCTCCATCGGCGTCAAGGCGTTCTACTTCTGCGAGGCCCTGGAGGGCGACCTGGTGATCCCCGAGGGCGTCACCAGCCTCAGCGCCGGTATTTTCTATAATGCCTACACCCTGACCAGCATCACCATTCCCGACACCGTCACCTCTATGGACGCAAACGGCGACCAGTTCGCCAACTGCACGGCTGTAACCTCCGTGACTCTGTCCAAGAACCTGACCGAGCTGCCCAAGACGGCGTTCTTCACCCTCAAGAGCCTGAAGCACCTGCCCGACCTGTCCAACGTCACCTCCGTGGGCACCAGCTGCTTCGCCGGCTGCGCCGCCCTGGAGGAGATGGTGATCCCCGAGAGCCTGACCTTCATCGGCGCCAACGCCTTCGCCCGCAGCAGCCTCACCGAGATCACCGTGCTGGGCGATCCCACCGGCCTTGACTCCGCGTTCTACAACAGCCTGAACCTGACCACCTTCGTGGCCCCCAAGCTGACCACCATCGGCAAGCAGATGTTCCAGGGCTGCACCGCGCTGGTGAACTTCATCGTTCCCGACAACGTCACCCTCATCGGCGAGAGGGCCTTCCAGGGCTGCACCAACCTCAAGACCCTGACCTTCCCTGCCTCCTACAAGGCCGAGACCCTGTCCTTCGGTCTGACGCCGTTTGTCAGCTGCCCCGCCTTTGAGGGCTATGTCATCGAGGACGGCGCCAGCATCGTCCGGACCGAGGACGGCACCCTGCTGGCCGGCGGCGGCAAGGTTCTGGTGAGCCTGCCCCGGGACTTCAAGGGCACCTCCTACACCGTGCCTGACGGCGTGGAGACCATCAGCGACTACCTGTTCTATAAGAACACCACCATCACGTCCGTCACTCTGCCCGCCAGCCTCAAGAAGATCGGCACCGCCGCCTTCCAGGGCTGCACCAAGCTGACGTCCATCGCCCTGCCCGATGGCTTCACCACCCTGGGTGAGCACGCCTTCGACGGCTGCTCCGGCCTGAAGACCGTGACCTTCGGCCAGAGCCTGACCGCTGTTCCCGCCTACGCCTTCAGCAACTGCTCCGCCCTGACGGCTGTGGACCTGCCCGCCACCGTGGAGACCGTGGGCGATTACGCCTTCCGCGGCTGCGCCAAGGCCACCGCCCTGTCCCTGAAGGAGGGCCTGACCTCCATCGGCGCCAACGCCTTCTACGGCTGGAAGGCTCTGAAGGCCATCACCATTCCCCAGTCCGTCACCTCCCTGGGCGGCTCCGCGTTCTATGACTGCAACGCCGCCGCTTCCATCGACTGCGGCAGCCTCACCGTCATCCCCGAGCGCGCGTTCTACAACGCCAAGGCCGTCAAGACCGTGAAGCTCAGCGACAACGTCACCTCCATCGGTGAGCGCGCCTTCTACTCCTGCTCCCTGCTGGAGACCATCAACTGGCCCTCTCAGCTGAAGACCATCGGCAGGCAGGCCTTCTACTATGCCCGGAAGCTCCAGAATCTGGACTTCTCCGGCACCCAGCTGGAGTCCATCGGCAACAGCGCCTTCTATCAGCCCTATGAGGCCCGGACGCTGGCCTTCCCCGGCACCCTGCAATCCATTGATAGCAAGGCGTTTGCTTATCTGAACTACAACAAGACCGCCTATGTCACCGAGGTCAATATCCCCGCCTCCGTCACCAGCCTGGCCAAGGATGCCTTCTATCTGGCCAGCGGCCTGAAGAACATCGTGGTGGACGCCAACAACCCCGTGTATGCGTCCTCCAACGGCGTTGTCATGCTGAAGGATACCGGCGATATCTACATCTGGCCCCAGGGCAACGAGACCACCGAGTTCACCCTGCCCGCCACCATGACGGAGATCCCCGATAAGATGTTCCAGAACAACACCAGTCTGAAGAAGGTCATCGTTCCCGCCAGCGTCACCAAGGTGGGCAGCTACGCCTTCTCCAGCTCCAAGATCGAGGAGATCTATTTCGAGGATTCCGCCAACGGGCTGACCGTCGGCACCTTCGCCTTCTACAATTGTCCCAATCTGACCAGCCTGCGTCTGCCCTACGGCCTGACCAGCATCGGCGCCAACGCCATTTCCAAGACCGGCCTGGAGACCATTGTCATTCCCGACACCGTCACCGAGATGGGCGGCAGCGCACTGGCTTACAACGACAATCTGAAGAATGTCACCCTGTCCAAGAGCATGACCGCCGTCCCCAGCCGGGGCTTCGTGGGCTGCGAGTCCCTGACGGAGCTGACTCTGCCCGCCTCCATCCAGGATTGCGGCGTCACTGACACCTCCGTGGCCTTCAACGACTGCACCAGCCTGCAGAACATTTATGTGGCCGACGGCTCCCTGTACTTCAAGAGCGTGGACGGCGTCCTGTTCGATAAGAACGGCGCGAACCTCCGCTACTATCCCGAGGGCCGCACCGCCGAGAGCTACCGCATCCCCGAGGGCACCATCCGCGTGGGCGGCAACGCCTTTGCCGGCAACCTGTTCCTCAAGAGCGTCAGCTATCCCACCACCCTGGAGCGCATCGGCACCAAGGCCTTCTTCGGCTGCGAGAACCTGAAGGATTACTACTTCAACGGCATGACCGCTCCTCTGCTGGAGACCACCGTTTCCCTGACCGGAGCCTATGCAAACGTCGCCCTGTACGCCAACTTCGTGGGCCTGTGGGGCACCACCGGCACCGGCGGCTTCGTGTACAACGACTGGGGCCTGAACCTGTACTATCCCCAGGGCGCTGTGGGCTACACCGCCTATGTCTGGGATAAGTACTTCAACACCGAAAAGGGCAGCGTCAACATCATGGACGAGAGCTACTTCACGCCCACGGACCTGACCGTCACGGAAACCGGCGTCCGCAACGCCCTGCTGACCTGGACCGCTGCCAAGCAGTCCAACGCCGAGGATATCGTCTATAAGGTGGAGCGCAGCGTGGCTGCCCACTTCCAGGATGATACCCAGGATACCTGGACCTTCGAGGGCTTCGAGACCCTGGCTGAGGGCCTCACTGAGTGCACCTATACCGATACCACCACGCTGCCCTTCGGCCGCAGCTATGCTTACCGGGTCACGGCTTACAGCCTCACCGGCGAGACCGGCCCCGCAGCCATCGGTTATCTGTATATTGATGCCGACCCCAACAACGCCGATGAAATGGCGGTGCTGGAGCTGATCAAGAAGATCGAGGCCCTCAAGCCCATCGAGAATCTGACCAAGGAGGACGAGGCTTACCTGCGCCAGCTGCTGGCCGAGTACAACGCCCTCACCGACGCCCAGAAGGAGCTGGTGTATAACTACGCCACCCTGCTGGCCGCTCTGGGGAAGGTGGGCCACAACCCCGAGCTGAAGAACGCCAAGCCCGCCACCTGCACCGAGGACGGCTATACCGGCGATGAGGTCTGCAAGATCTGCGGCGAAGTCATCACCAAGGGCGAAGTCATCCCCGCCACCGGCCACAAGACCGAACTGGTGGGCGCTAAGGCGGCCACCTGCACCCAGGACGGCTACACTGGCGATGAGGTCTGCACCGTGTGCCAGGAGGTCGTGAAGAAGGGCGAGGTTATCCCCGCCACCGGCCACAAGACCGAACTGGTGGGCGCTAAGGCCGCCACCTGCACGGAAGATGGCTACACCGGCGACGAAGTCTGCACCGTCTGCGGCGAGACCGTGAAGAAGGGTGAGGTTATCCCCGCTCTGGGCCACAAGACCCAGCTGGTGGGCGCTAAAGCCGCCACCTGCACGGAAGATGGCTACACCGGCGATGAGGTCTGCACCGTCTGCCAGGAGGTCGTGAAGAAGGGCGAGGTTATCCCCGCTCTGGGCCACAAGACCCAGCTGGTGGGCGCTAAGGCCGCCACCTGCACGGAAGATGGCTACACCGGCGATGAGGTCTGCACCGTGTGCGGCGAGACCGTGAAGAAGGGCGAGGTTATCCCCGCCACCGGCCACAAGACCCAGCTGGTGGGCGCTAAGGCTGCCACCTGCACCCAGGACGGCTGCACCGGCGACGAGGTGTGCACCGTCTGCGGCGAGACCGTGAAGAAGGGCGAGACCGTCCCCGCCACCGGCCACCATTATAAGGATGGCAAGTGCACCGACTGCGGCGAGACCGACCCCAACTACAAGCCCGCCGTCAAGACCGGCGACGACAGCAACACCACCCTGTGGGTCATGCTGCTGACCGTCTCCGCTCTGCTGGCTGCCGCTGTGGTGGTCCTGCCCCGCAAGAAGCACACCCGCTGAATATGACGCCTGTCTCTGATCCGGAGACAGAGTGACCCGCGAGACCCGGAGACCGGAAACGGCCTCCGGGTCTCCGGCGTTTTGTACAAAAATTGTTCACAATCCGGACTCGCTAAAACATGCAAATAAATTATTACTGCGCAAAATTCTGCCGACAATAATAGACACTGTGTCGAATTGAACGATGAATGGTGACGCAAAAGCAACATGAACGATGAACTGTGCTGTTTTTAACGATTTAGCACGGTAACGCTTAATACACTGATGTGTTAAAATGACCAACTTGGTTTATACATAAATCCTGTTTTGTGTAAAAACTCACAATGTGTCGTTATAGCGCGAACAAAGTGCTGATTTTTGTTTTTGTCGAAATTTCTATAAATTTTGTGACAAATTACACGACTTTTTCATTGCGCTGGACAAGGAAACATGGTATAGTAACCATAGCTGTATCGGACAGGCCGGCTGATAGGGCATCACGGCGGCCCGAACCGATCCGGTATCCAACTTTACCGGTATAAACCGGAGAAAGAGAGAGTACGCATATGAAACACGCGCATACCCTCAAACGGGCGATGGCAGTGCTTCTCGCTCTCGTGATGACGCTGAGTCTCGTGACTCCCACCTGGGCCATGAGCAGCAGCTCCGTTGCGACCAAGGGCGAGAACAACGGTATCACCTGGGAAAAGGTGGACAACATCAAGTTGCCCATCAAGGAAAACGCGGCTGTTGAGGAAGAAGCCCAGCAGCAGTATGCCGACACGGACGTGGTCCGCGTCTCCATCGTGCTGAGCGACCCCTCCACCTTGGACAAGGGCTTTTCCGCGTCCGACATCGCCTCTGGCAGCAAAAAGGCGATGAAGTATCGCGACAAGCTGGAATCCAAGCAGGATAAGATGGCCAAGACCATCTCCAAGAAGGCCCTGGACGGCCAGTCTCTGGATGTGGTTTGGAATCTGACCCTGGCCACCAACATCATCTCCGCCAACGTTCAGTATGGCCAGATCGAGAAGATCGAGAAGATCAAGGGTGTTGATTCCGTCCTGATCGAGACGCAGTATGAGCCTTGCGTGGTCAAGGAGTCGGAGACCACCGACCCCAACATGGCTACCTCCTCTTCCATGATCGGCTCCAGCGTTGCCTGGGCTGACGGTTACACCGGCGCAGGCTCCAAGGTGGCCATCATTGATACCGGCGCTGACACCGATCACCCCTCCCTCAACGGCGCTGCCTACAGCTACGCTGTCAAGGGCCTGGGCATCACCCCCGTCACCGCTGCGGATTACGCTGACAAGCTGGAGAAGCTCAACGCCCTCAAGAAGAACGGCGACCTGAAGGCTGAGGACCTGTATGTCAGCGCCAAGATCCCCTTCGGCTTCAACTACATTGACGCCGATCTGGACGTCACCCACGACAACGACAAGCAGGGTGACCATGGCTCCCACGTCACCGGTATTGCCGCCGGCAACCGCTATATCCAGCAGGCCGACGGTACCTTCGCTCCCGCTCTGGATACCGCTCTGACCCAGGGTGTTGCCCCTGATGCCCAGGTGTACACCATGAAGGTCTTCGGTAAGGGCGGCGGCGCTTACGATTCCGACTACATGGCCGCCATCGAGGACGCCATGATCCTGGGCTGCGATTCCGCCAACCTGTCTCTGGGCAGCGGCAACCCCGGCTATTCCCGCCAGTCTGACGCCAAGTACCAGGCCATCCTGGAGGCTGTTGTCAACAGCGGTATGGTCGTTGCCATGTCCGCCGGTAACTCCGGCCACTGGTTCGAGAACACCCCCTATGCCTATCCCTACGCCGAGAGCGTCAGCTGGGCCACCAACGGCAGCCCCGGCTCCTACACCAACTCTCTGGGCATTGCCTCCGTGGATAACGTGGGCTCCACCGGCAACTATATTGAGTTCGCCGGCGCCAAGATGTTCTACAACGACACCTCCGAGGCTCCCATCCAGCCCATGACCGCTCTGGCCGGTGAGCAGCGCTTCGTCTATGTGGATGCCGTCGGCAATCCCGAGGACTTCGCCGCTGCGGGCGATGAGCTCAAGGGCGCCATTGCCATGTGCAACCGCGGTGAAATCAACTTCACCGCCAAGGGCAACAACGCCGTTGCCGCCGGTGCCATCGGCACCATCGTGGTCAACAACCAGGCGGGCACCATCAATATGTCCACCGACGGCTACACCGGCACCGCTCCTTACGTCTCCCTGCTGATGTCTGACGGCCAGATCATCAAGGCCAATGCCGAAAAGAAGGAAGCCAACGGCGTGACCTACTATGTGGGCAAGCTCACCGTGGGCGCCAAGCCCGGCGTGAACGTTCAGACCGCCGACTATTACACCATGAGCGACTTCTCCTCCTGGGGCATTCCCGGCTCCCTGGAGCTGAAGCCCGAGATCACCGCTCCTGGCGGCAATATCTACTCCCTGCAGAATGGCGGCGGCTACCAGAATATGTCCGGTACCTCCATGGCCTCTCCCCAGGTTGCCGGTATGGCCGCTGTGGTGGCCCAGTACATCCGCGCCAACAAGCTGACGGAGAAGACCGGCCTCACCGCCCGTGCTCTGGCTCAGTCCCTGCTGATGTCCACCGCTGTCCCCATGTATCAGGATTACGGCGAGGGCAAGTATGGCTACTATTCCGTTATGCAGCAGGGCGCCGGCCTTGCCAATGTGGGTGCTGCCGTTTCCGCCGGCACCTACATCAAGATGGATAAGAACGCCAACGCCGGCGCCGCCGACGGTAAGGTCAAGGTGGAGCTGGGCGACGATCCCGCCCGCACCGGCGAGTACAGCTTCGGCTTCACCATCTACAACCTGAAGGATGCTGCGACCTCCTTCAACCTCAGCGCCGACTTCTTCACCCAGAATGTCTTCGCCAATCAGTTCGAGGACGGCTCCGTGGTGAACTTCGAGGACACCTGGACCACCGACCTGACCTCCAACGTCACCTGGACCGTGGACGGCCAGATGGTGGAGATGACCGCTCCCGAGGGTCTTGCCAACTGCGACTTCAACGGCGACGGCAAGGTCACCAAGGCCGACGGCCAGGCGCTCCTGGACTATGTCACCGGCGTCCTGGATTCCATCTCCAATAAGGACAACGCCGACTTCGACAACGACGGCAACATCGACACCTACGATGCTTACCTGTTCTTCCAGCAGCTGAACAAGAGCACCGTGGAGATCCCCGCAAACGGCAGTATCCATGTGGAAGTCAATGCCAAGGTCCTGGGCCTGGACGAGTATGACAAGGCCAGCGACAACACCGGCACCTATGTCGAGGGTTATGTGTACGCCGACGAGGTTGCCTCCGCCGAGGGTGTCAAGGGCGACAGCCACTCCATCCCCGTCCTGGGCTACTACGGCAGCTGGACCGATCCCTCCATGTTCGATATCGGCAGCTATCTGGAGTATCATGAGGCCGGCACCGAGTCCCGTGTGCCTTACATGTACGCCTACAACAAGAACGCCACCAAGTATCAGGCCCTGACCGTCCAGTACGCTGGCGATTCCGGCATGTACTACTTCGGCGGCAATCCTTACGTGGATGAGACCTATGATCCCAACCGCGCCGCCATCAACCCCGACACCACCGTCTTTGCCCGTGCTACCTTCTCCCTGATCCGCAACGCTGCGGATGCCCGGGCGACCATCACCGGCGAGAACGGCACTGTCTACTATGATAAGGCGTCCGGTTCTCCCACCGCTGGCGCTTACTACTACAGCAACGGCGGCAGCTGGCGCAATGCTCAGGGCTACATCGGTATCAACAATGCCCCCACCAAGGCTGCTGAGGGTGAGAAGATCACCGTCAAGGTCACCGAGGCTCCCGAGTACTATGTGACCTACGATGCCGAGGGCAATGCCACCACCAACTGGGATGCCCTGGGCGATGGCGCCAGCCGGACCTACACCGCTTATGTCGACCGGACCGAGCCTGTCCTGTCCAACGTGTACTTCAAGGAAGACGTTGAGACCGGCACCCGCAGCCTGGTCCTGACCGCTCAGGACAACCGCTATGTGGCGGCCGCCTTCCTGATCGACTATGACAAGATGTCCATTCTGGACCGCACCGCCGGCTCCCCCGAGGGTGCTGCCGAGGGCGCTGCCACGGATATCTCCCTGAATCTGAGCAAGGCCGAGGGCGTTGACCACCTGCTGGTTCAGGTCGCCGACTACGCCGACAACACCGCCACCTACAAGATCAACCTCAACAAGGAAGAGCTCAGCGGCCCCGTGTCCGTGACTCTGGATAAGCAGTCCATCAAGATGTACAAGGGCGGCACCGCTGCTCTGAACGCTGAGGTCAGCCCCTTCGGCGTGAAGCCCGATGGCGTGACCTGGAAGTCCTCCGATGAGACTGTCGCCACCGTCAACGAGCGCGGCATCATCACCGGCGTCAACAAGGGTACTGCCACCATCACCGCCACTTCCATCAAGGATCCCACCGCCACCGCCTCCTGCGTGGTCACCGTCCAGACCGTGGACACCACCCTGGTGGGCGCGCTGATGGATACCAACGGCGATGCCCAGTTCTACACCTGGGATATGGAGCACGACACCACCTGGAAGAAGCTGGTGAACTTCGAAACCACCAAGAGCGTGTCTGCCTCCACCTTCGACGCCCGCACCGGCGACGTCTATCTGCAGGATGGCAGCTTCAACATCAACAAGATGGACCTGGATACCGGTAAGACCCTGGCTACCTATCCCGGCTTCGAGGGCGAAATCCCCATGTGGGATATGGAGTACAGCATGGTTTACTCCACCGAGGCCAAGCCCATGCTGGCCAGCGTGTACTACACCTACTTCCTGGCTCCCAAGCCGGTGGATAACCTGGATCTGTCCGCCTTCGACCTCGGACTGTATCTGTGGCTCTTTGCCGACGCTTCCTACTTCACCGCCGTTACCTCTCTGGGTGCCAACAAGATCGACACCGATGACGACGGCGTGAAGGATACCGACACCGAGCTGTTCCTGGCGCTGGATGACGCCGGCAACATCTGGACCATGAATGTTTATCCCACGAAGGATGAGAAGACCGGCAAGGACACCTGGGGCGCCTCCTTCGGCATCATCGAGTCCAACCTGGCTAACGTTGGCTACGCTGCCAACCCCACCGATGACGGCGACCTGTATGACTCCCTGTACGCCACCGTCGAGGGCCAGGAGCTGGTTCTGTACCTGGCCAACTTCACCGGCGACGCCAGCCATGTCTACCGCATCCTCCTGAATGAGGACACTGGTAAGTGGGAAGCTGCCGACATCGGCAACTTCGGCGACGGCGTGTGGCCTGCCACCCTGGTGGGCACCATGTACCACGCCAATGAGGACGCCGCCAAGGCCGTGAACGCTGCCATGAGCAAGACCACCGTCCACACCGCTCAGGCTGTGGAGATGACCCCCGCTCAGATCCAGCGCTACAACGGCGCCGAGACCCAGGCTGCCAAGGGCTCCCTGAACACCGCTGCCCCCGTGGCTGCCGTGGTGAACCTGCCCATGGGCGACGCTGCTGAGAACGCCACCGCCTCCAACGTCACCGTGTCCGCGGATGAGAAGACCGTCACCGTCAACGTCCTGGCCAAGGATGCTGCCACCAACGGCCTGTTCACCGTGGATTACGATGCCGCCAACCTGACCCTGACCAACGTGGCCTTCAACACCCAGTACAGCTCCTACAAGGATGCTTCCGGCAAGGTCACCCTGGGCTATGTGGACCTCAACGGCGTGACCGCCGGTTCCACCGTGGCCACCCTGACCTTCACCGTCAAGGATCCCACCGCTCTGGACAAGATCAACGTCACCGTTACCGAGACCGAGCGCAACGATCAGACCGTGAACAACGCCGAGACTCTGACTGCTGACCTGCACACCGAGACCGAGACCGTGAACGCCAAGGCCGCCACCTGCACCGAGGATGGCTACACCGGCGACGTGGTCTGCAAGGCCTGCGGCAAGGTCATCACCAAGGGCGAGGTCATCCCCGCTCTGGGTCACAAGATCGAGCTGGTGGGTGCCAAGGCTGCCACCTGCACCGAGGACGGCTACACCGGCGACGAAGTCTGCACCATCTGCGGCGAGATTGTGAAGAAGGGCGAGGTCATCCCCGCTCTGGGTCACAAGATCAAGCTGGTGGGTGCTAAGGAGCCCACCTGCACCGAGGATGGCTACACCGGCGACGAAGTCTGCACCATCTGCGGCGAGATTGTGAAGAAGGGCGAGGTCATCAAGGCCACCGGCCATCAGTACAAGGATGGCAAGTGCACCGTCTGCGGCGCCGCTGATCCCAACTACAAGCCCTCTGTCAAGACTGGCGACGAGAGCAACACCGCCCTGTGGGTCCTGGTGATGGCTTCCGCTGCTCTGCTGGCTGCCGCTGTTGTGGTTCTGCCCCGCAAGAAGCACTCCCGCTAAACGGAAAAACATGCAGCCGGCCCCGGAAGGCATGCGCTTCGAGGTAACTGCGGAATCCCGCCTCGCGGTTGCGCCACTGGTTCGAACCGGCGTCGCCCCGGTGAACGATCCGGCCCACGACGATGTCCGCTCCCGGATCGAGGCGGTCGAACAGCAGCCGTGCGGCGACCGCCCCGGCGTCGAACGACGACGTGCCGAAATAGGCCAGCCGGTTGCAGGCGGGAATGTCCGAATCGACGAAGACATAGGGCACCCCCCGGGCGTCGAGTTCGCGGGTGAACGGCTCGACCATCTCCGCGAAGAGCGTGGCGATCACCGCGCCGTCGAACTCCTCGCGGCGCAGCGTCTCCAGCAGGCTTTCGAACGACGAACGGTCGTACTGGTCGAAGCAGAAACGGCGGACCGTGACGTTGTAACGCACGGCCTCGGCCTCGGCGCGGGCGATTCCGGCCTCGAAATCGGCCCAGTACTCTCCCGGGGCGAAACGGGGCATGACCGCGCAGAGCGTGTACCTGCGGCCCGACGCCAGCGAGCGGGCGATCAGGTTGGGACGGTAGTCGACCCGCCGCAGCACCTCATTGATGCGCGCGAGGTTCTCCTCCGAGACCTTGCCGCGGTTGTGGATCACGCGGTCGACCGTCGCCACCGACACCCCCGCCATGCGGGCGATGTCGACGATGCGGACCGTGATATGTTCGTTGTCGGACATGGTTTGCGCTGTTCTTCGGCGTTACATCGGCAAAGCTATGCAAAATTTTCGAAAATAGCAAGTGTGTGCGCACACACCTGACGATTCGAGCCCAAAAAGACCGGACCCGAAGTGGGTGTGGGTTTATAATGATGTAACGACTTAATTAATGAGTCGTTACATTTTTGTATAGGATAATAGGTAACGAGAAGGCAACGGTTTATTTTCAGTTGATTGCGCTCAAATACCGCATTTCAAATAACTATTTGCAAGATACGAAAAGTTTTTGGAATTGGCAAATCAAACAGTGCGTCGAAAACAAAACGGATGGATTCACCTCTTTATGATTTAAGTTCAAAAGCAAGAAGAAAGGGCCTAACGTAAAGCATAGGTCTCGCGAATTTATATCTTTTCCGGAACCTTCAATATTATGCCATGTTAATTTTGTCAGATATAAGTTAAATCGGTATTTTTTCGTATATTGGATAATAATTATTTGGGCTGTTTATGAAACGATTTATTTATGTTTGCGCCTTTTTTCTATGCTTGTGTTCATGTTCCGAGAGCAAATACATAGCCGAAGAACTAGAACGCACGCAGGAAATAATTAACGATTACCCAGACAGTGCGTTACACTCCTTGCAAGCTATCGTCCCCGGCAGTATTCGCAAAAAATCGACTAAAGCACATTATGGGCTGCTTTATTCGCTGGCGTTGGATAAAACAGGACAAACCATAGATACCGATTCGATGCTCCGTCCTGCAGTAAACTATTTCATGCGCAAAGGCACGAACCGACAAAAGTTCCTTTCTTGGTATTGTCTGGGGCGCATGGAATACAGCACAAATAATTATCAGAAAGCAACCGAATCATATCTTAAAGCGTTGGAGTATCGGGATATAATAGATGATCCTTACCTAATCGGAGTATGTAACTTCGTGTTAGGAGAATTGAATTTGAAGCAGAATAATTATCAAAGGGCTTTGTTTTATTATCAAGAAGCCTACGAAAACTATCAGGCCGCAAATAAGACCAAACACCAAGTCAGCGCTAAAACTGCCATTGCCGCTGTTTACTACATGGAGAACGATGACGATAACGCGCTCCGGGATTATCGGGAAGCATTGAATCTATCCGAACAATTCGGGTATGAGGATTTTCAGGTGTACTGCCTGCGTTGTCTAATCGGGATTCTTTCGAACAAAGGCGTAACCAACGAAACCTACGATTATGTAGGTCGTTTTCTCCAGTTGTCGGATAATTTATCGCCGAATGATTGCTGTGTTTTGGGAGAATATTATTTGCGTATTAATAAACCGGATAGCGCCGAATATTATTTGAACGCAGCGATTTCAGCCAATATTGGGGGGCCGCGCGAAAACGATGCGGCAGCTAAAATTCTTCTTGCCGAAACCTATACGTTGAATGCAGATTACCGAGCGGCCTACTTGATGCAAAAGGAGTGTCTTGCTTTATGTGATTCGATACATTTAAGCTATATGAATAATTCTGCGGCTGAAACCGAACTGCGATATAAAAACGAACGCTTGGAATTTGAACGCTATCGCTCCAGTGTAAGACAAAATGTAATTTATATTATCGCTTTGGTTTCAGTCATAGCGATCTGCGGCATTATATATATCTTCTGCCGCAGAAATAAGATGCAGAAACAAAGAATCGAGGAATATCTGACGCTGATTGACGAACTGAATAAGACCAAATTGCAACCTTCCTGGGACGGATCGACGCATTCATCATCGGGGTCTGCACCCAGGGCGAAACGACCGTTTCGCTCAACATGCGCGAATATCGGATCACGCGCAATACGATGTTCATATTCGGACCGCGCTGCGTCATGCAGGCCCGGTCGGACAAACGCTTCAAAGCCCGTATTCTGGCCTTCTCCTCCGAATTCATGCGACGGCTCACCCTGGACACCAAACGCATCCTGCAACTGTTCCTGCAACTGGCCGACCACCCCTGCATCGAGTTGCGGAGCGCGGAGGGCGAATCGCTCGGCGATTACATCCGTCTGATCGACACCGAGCTTCAGGAGCCCGAACTGCAATTCTCCCGCGACATCGTCAGCGAACTGATCGCCGCGACGATCCACAAAGTCGGCAACCTGTTCCAGACCTATCTCGCGGAACACCCCGAACCGGAGGCCCGGATGCAAAACCGCAATGAAGCCTATTTCCGGCAATTCCTGGAGTTGCTGAGCGACCACTACAAAAAGGAGCGCAGCGTGAATTTCTACGCCCACAGCCTCTGCATCACGCCCAAATACCTCACAACGATCATCAAGTGCATCAGCGGCAAACCCGTATCGGACTGGATCGACCATTTTGTCCTGCTCGAAGCCCAATCGCTGTTGAAATATACGAACATGAGCGTGCAGGAGATCTCCTACCAACTCAATTTCCCGAACCAGTCGTTTTTCGGATGCTACTTCAAACGCCTGACCGGCATGTCGCCCTCGCAGTACAAGGCGCTGGCGTAGCGACAACGCTTCCGCGCATCTATTCCGTGCCCAACAGCCGGTCCCAAACCAACCGTTTGCGCGCCAGCATGCAGGCCCCGACGATTCCGGCATGCTGCCCCAGCCGCGAAGGCAGGATCGAAAGATGCTGGTTCATCAGCCGGAGCGAATATTTGTGAATGGCCAGCGTCACAGGCTGCAGGAAGTAATAAGGCGCCACCTCGGCGATCTTTCCGCCGATGACGATACAATCGGGATTCAGCAGATTGATGAGTCCGGCCAGCTGGTGACCCAGCTCGCTGCCGACCTGCGAGACGAGTTCGATGCACAGCGGATCCTCCTGCTCGGCGGCGGCGATGATGTCGGCGATCGTAATAACGTTGCCGCCCCAGACCTTGCGCGAAAGGACCGACGCCTCGTGGTTATGGATACGCTCGATGAGCTTGCGGCAGATGGCGCTGCCCGAAAGTTCGGTCTCGATGCACCCCTTCTTGCCGCAGTGGCACATGATATTGTTGTTGTACATGTGTACGTGGCCGAATTCGCCCGAATAGCCGTCCTTGCCGTAGTAGATCTCGCCGTTGACGATCAGGCACAGCCCGAGGCCCCACCCGACATTGACGTAGATCACGTTCTCGTATCCCGAACGCTCCTTGGAGGCATACTCGCCGTAGGCCATCGCCTTGGTGTCGTTCTCGATGAACACCGGGATTTTCAGCCGCTCGCTCAGCAGATCGGTCAGCGGCATGTCGCGCGTCTCCTCGAAATTGAAGACCGAAGCGCTCGTACCCGTCCGCGAGTTGACCCGTCCGCCGATATTGAAGTTGGCGCAGACGACCTTACCCGGCAATTCGGTCTCGGCCCGCACGATGAAACGCTGGATGTGGTTGCAGATTTCATCCAGCTTGTTGTGCGTATTCTCGAAATAGAAATCCGAGATCTGCTCCATCCGCACCATTTCGCCCGAAAGGTCCATCAGGCCGATGGCGAGTCCGTGCGACTTGATATCCACCCCCAGGAAGCTGCAGGCCTCGGACTTGACCCGATAGAGCGCCGGACGGCGTCCCCGTTTGTTGGTCTTGACGCGGTCGACCAGTTCGAGCAAATTTTTCTCCTGCAGTTCGGCGACATGTTTGGCCACGGTCGTGACGCTGAAATTCGTGGCCTGCGCGATGTCGGGAATCGTAAATTCCTTTTTAATGAATATGCTTTTTAAAATCGAGACCTTCACAGCCCGAGCGAACTCGGCCGAAGGGGGTTCAAAGGCGAAAGGATCGAACATAACTACGCAAAATAGACGGATTCTGTTGACAAATATACAAATTATCACACGGAATACAAACAATTTAGCGCTTATTATAAACACAAATTTACAAATACACACTTAATTTAACAAACGCGCTTTACAAATTACCGCACACACATACAACAAATAACACGATATTACACAATGAATTAAATCTCCGGATACAGCCACAACGGCGGTTCGACAATAAAAAAACTTCATTTTTTAATTCATTTTATATTCCGACAATAGGTACAAATTGAAAAAATCTCTATTAATTTGTTCTTCATAACGAAATAGTTGAGATTCGTCCCCACGAGAGCTCAATACCACCTAAATTCCTAATTATTAAATGTATGAAGAACTTATGACAAATCTTTGCTTCCGATTCTTGAGGGGGGGGGGAGCGGCGCTTGTTCGCACTTCTCCTGGCCATTACGCTATCGGTTCCTTCGTTTGCGTTCGCCGCTGACGAAGCATCGGAGTCGAATGCGTACAGTGCAGCTCCGGCTCGTGCCGAGAGATTGATCGCCAAAGGAAAAGTCATCGATCCCAATGGTCAGCCGGTAGCGGGCGTCGCCGTTATCATCGATGAAACCAAGACGGGTACCGTTACCGACGGCAACGGTTACTACGTGATCGACGTTCCCAACGTAGGCGTTCACCTGACCTTCACCTGTCTGGGTTACAAGCCCCAGACGGCTGTCGTGCCCAAGTCGCTCAGCCTCGATATCTACATGGAAGAGGATACGCTCGAAATGGATGCCGCAGTGGTCGTAGGTATGGGTCACCAGCGTAAGGCCAGCGTGATCGGCGCCATTTCGTCCGTTTCACGCGACGCCCTGAAAATCCCGCAGCGCAACCTCACGAACGCCCTGGCCGGTAAGATCGCCGGTGCGGTGGTCGTGCAGCGTACGGGCGAGCCGGGTCTGGACAACGCCGAATTCTGGATCCGCGGTATCTCGTCGCTCAATTCGAGCGCCCCGCTGGTACTGGTGGACGGTGTGGAGCGTTCGATGTCCGACCTGTCGATCGAGGAGATCGAGACCATCTCGGTGCTCAAGGACGCATCGGCGACGGCCGTTTACGGCGTACGTGCCGCCAACGGCGTCGTGCTCGTGACCACGCGCAAGGGTATCGCCCAGAAGGCGACCATCGACGTGAAGATCGAGAGCGGTATATCGAACCTGGTGAACATGCCCAAACTGCTCGACGGCGCCAACTACATGCGCCTCTACAACGAGGCCTACGGCAGCGAATTCTATTCGCCCGAGCAGATCCGCATGACCGAAACCCATGCCGATCCCTACCTCTATCCCAATGTCAACTGGTTCGACGAGCTCTTCACGAAATTCTCCACCAACTCGCAGGTTTCGGTCAACGTACGCGGCGGTGGCGAGCGCGCCCGCTACTACGTGACGGCAAGCTACCTGCGCGACAACGGTAACCTCTACAACAATCCCGACACGGATTACAACACCAACATCAACATCACGCGCTACAACTTCCGCTCGAACATCGACATGTCGCTCACCAAGACGACGACCCTGTCGCTCGAAATCGGTGCCAACATGACCGACGCCCACCAGCCGCGTCCGATCACCTCCAGCTACAATTTCCAGTCGCAGGCCTCCGAGCTCTTCTCGGCACAAGTATGGCTGTCGAGTGTTTCCACAACTTCAAATTGCTCTACATCCAATTCTTTCATGGCATCTTCTCTTGCCTGATTGGCAAATGCAGCGGATTCTGTCATGACCACTCTGCCAGCCTGTGCCTTTGATACTTTCATCTGACCTGCAATCTCATTGATTGCCCGATCCGGTGATTCTCCAGTGATGCACATACGGGTTAGACTGTTATGCACATTGTTGATTAGCTTTGTTTTGTTCTCCCATAAACGGTCTGAGAAATTCTTTCCATCTACTGCCCATGGCTTACGCACGATCTTTTCTACCATGTTCGGATCTAACCGGTTCATGCTTGTACCGATGCCAATGCCTTTTTGCACTTCATAAGCCGTATGATAGAAATCAGATGTATACAGATTACTAATATGATTATCTACAGCATCTATACAGTTTCCGTATAACT
>OGZL01001064.1_pt1 | contig 21734 bp, 20 predicted proteins | sample 1576761 | NCBI WGS metagenome assembly OGZL01 (sample SAMEA3541595, study PRJEB24748) | human gut metagenome | biome: human gut; feature: human-associated habitat; material: faeces | place: China | collected 2012
ACACAGCAGGTCTTTTAATTGCATTTAATATCTGGAATAAGCACAAAGATGGACGTTCACCAAAAGATCAATAATTCAAGAAAAAATCCCATCCGGTATTCTTCAATGCGAGAATATCCGGATGGGATTTTTTCATCATTAAATAACTTTTATTCTTCCTCAGCTACTACTTCAAGTCCCAGTTCATCGAGCTGTTTCTGATCAACTTTTGTTGGAGCCTCTGTCATAAGATCCGAAGCATCTTTTACCTTCGGGAATGCTATCACGTCACGAATGCTATCCTGTTTTGCCATGAGCATAACAAGACGATCCAGTCCATATGCAAGTCCTGCGTGTGGCGGTACTCCATACTTGAATGCTGTCAGGAGGAATCCGAACTGCTCCTGTGCCTGCTCTGGTGTAAATCCAAGCACCTCGAACATCTTGCTCTGGATCTCAGGGTTAAAGATTCGCACACTTCCTCCACCAATCTCATTTCCATTCAGAGTAATATCGTATGCTTTTGCACGGACTCTTCCCGGATCACTGTCGATGTACTGAAGATCTTCTTCCATTGGCATTGTAAATGGGTGATGCATTGCTGTGAAACGGTTCTGTTCTTCACTCCACTCAAGAAGCGGGAACTCTGTGATCCACATAAATTTGTACTCATTCTTATCTAAAAGATCCATCTGGCGTGCAAGTTCCAGACGAAGCGCACCTAATACATCCCATACAACTTTATTCTTATCTGCTGCAAAGAGAAGCAGATCACCATTCTCACCGTCCATAGCCTGAATCAAGTTCTTCTGCTCATCCTCTGTCATGAATTTTGCGAAAGAAGATTTTACAGTTCCATCTTCATGGATTGCAATGTAAGCCAGTCCTTTTGCACCGTAATCCTTTGCATAATCAACCAGCTTGTCAATCTTCTTACGTGCCATTCCTCCCTGGCCTTTTGCGTTGATACCACGAACGGTACCACCATTCTCTATAGCACCCTTAAATACAACAAACTCGCTGTCTTTTACGACATCTGTCACATTGACAAGCTCCATGCCGAATCTTGTATCCGGTTTATCGGAACCGTAACGATCCATAGCCTCCTGCCATGTCATTCTCGGAATCGGAAGCGGAACTTCCACACCAAGAACTTCTTTAAACAGCATCGCAAGGAATCTTTCATTGACATCAATGACATCATCAACATCTACGAAAGACAGCTCCATATCCATCTGTGTGAACTCTGGCTGACGGTCTGCTCGAAGATCCTCGTCACGGAAACATTTTGCAATCTGGAAATATCTGTCATAACCAGAACACATTAAAAGCTGCTTAAATAGCTGTGGTGACTGTGGAAGTGCATAAAAATGTCCCTGATGAACGCGGCTTGGTACAAGGTAATCTCTTGCTCCCTCCGGTGTACTTCCGATGAGTACCGGTGTCTCAATCTCAAGGAATCCTTCATTTGCCATAAACTGACGTGCAAGTGTAGCCACCTTGCTTCTCATCATCAGATTGCGCTGCATATCCGGTCTTCTAAGATCCAGATATCTGTATTTCAGACGGACTTCTTCTTTTGTCTTAGAATTCTCCTCAATCTGGAACGGAGGTGTCTCTGACTCAGAAAGTACACGAAGCTCCTCTGGGATAATCTCAATTTCACCTGTTGCAATGTTCTCATTGACTGCACCAGATCGTTTTGCAACTTTTCCTACAACTGCAACAACATATTCACTGCGAAGCTTTGCAGCCTTCTCGATCAGTGCTGCATCTACACTTCCTTCATCAAATACAACCTGGATAATTCCGGAACGGTCTCTTACATCTACAAATACGAGACCTCCTTTATTACGATTTTTCTGTACCCAGCCCATAATGGTCACTGTCTCACCTACGTTAGCTGCTGACAGCTCCCCACATCTGTGAGTTCTCTTTAAGCCCTGCATTGACTCTGCCATTTTTCTATATCTCCTTTTTCACTTGTGCGTTCTATTCTCTACAGCCTGTCTACGGAATCTGCATAACAGTCTACAATTTCTGTATATCCCTCTTCTATTAGCTGCTCTTTCTGGAACTTCTTATTCTTCTTCATATTGACGATCAGCACCTGTCGTCCTGCCTCCCGGTCAGCTTTTGCAAGAGCAAGGACCTTCAACATGGCCTCTTTTGGAAGCTTCTTCTCCAGAAGATATGCCTTTTTCTGGCGTCCTCCCGGAACTTTATATCCATTTTCCAGAAGCAGCATGACAATTCTCTCAAATCCAATGGAAAATCCGCATGCCGGTGTATCCTGCCCTGTAAACTTGCCGATCATCTTATCATAACGTCCGCCTCCGGCAACAGAACCGCCAAAGTCGTCCATAGTTACCTCAAAAATTGTTCCGGTATAGTAGGACTGTCCTCTTACGAGGGTCGGTGTGAACTGAAGTTTAAAATCACACTCTTTTGCAGCTTCTACACTTGACATAATCAATTCCAGACCGTCAGCTGTCTCATCGCTCAGATAATCTCCAAGCTTTTCTTTCAGGTAACGGACTCCGGATACATCAGAAGCAACCTCATCAAAAAGAGAAAGGTAGGTCTTAACACTTTCACTGGTATATCCCATCTCAATCAGTTCTGCCTCGACACCTTCCGGTCCGATCTTATCCATCTTATCCAGAACAATGAAGACTTCATCATAGTCTTCCTCTTTAAAACCACTGTAAGCAGCCATAGATTTCAATATATTACGGTCATTAATACATACAGTAAAATTCTTAAAGTCCAGTTTCCCAAGCATCGCCGTTGTGGCAAGGATCAGCTCGATTTCGGCGAGATTGGAAGCCTCTCCTAATATATCGATATCACACTGCACAAACTGGCGGAAACGTCCTTTCTGCGGGCGGTCTGCTCTCCATACACTTCCAATCTGAAGTGCTTTAAAAGGAGACGGCAGCTCATTTGCATGATTAGAATAATATCTTGCAAGCGGAACCGTCAGGTCATACCGAAGTCCTCCATCCACAAGATCATTTTCCTCTTTTGCCTCGTCAATTTTTAACTTTTCTCCACGTTTCAAAATCTTGAAGATCAGTTTTTCGTTATCTCCCCCCTGCTTGCTGCACAGGTTCTCGATATGCTCAACACATGGAGTTTCCATAGATTGGAATCCAAATGTTTTATAGGTGTCTTTAATCAGGCCGATCAGGTAATCCCGGATTTCCATCTCTGCCGGCATTACATCTTTCATACCGGTTACTGGTTTCTTCTTTAACGCCATAGCCATTCTCCTTTTCGTTCTATCATCTCGTCCACCCGGCTGATGTAAGCATCGATTGCTTTTACATTCTCCTGCCGGATCAGACTGGTTTTTTTCTTCTTTTTGCTTTCAGGATTTATGACAGGTTCTTTCAGTACGATTTTTGTAGACGCACCTGCACCTGCTGCAATAATGGATTGCTTTTCCTCCATAATTAGTATATTGTATATTCCTGCTTTGTCAACCTTTGCATAGCCCACATTTTCAAAATTTCCGGCAATATTCTTCTGACGATACAGATAATACGGAAAAAGTCCCATCTGTCGGGCTTTATTTCCTGCCATCTCTACCATCGTACCTATTTCATCTTGTATGATCGTTAATCGTTTCCCTTCTCTCTCTTCCTGACCCATTTTAGCTGCACGTTTAATTGCAAGGGAATGTACCGTCAGATTATCAGGTCCAAGTAACGCAATCTGTCTTAGAGTGTCCTCCATATCCTCCGGTGTCTCTCCCGGAAGTCCTGCAATAATATCCATATTGATATTATCAAATCCCAGCTTTCTCGCCATATGAAATGCTTCATACACTTGTTCTACAGTATGCTTACGTCCAATTGTATCCAAGGTCTTCTGCTGCATGCTCTGAGGATTGATAGAAATTCGATTAATACCGTGATTTCGAAGCACCTGAAGTTTCTCTTTCGTAATACTGTCCGGTCGTCCGGCTTCCACCGTAAACTCCAGAAGTCCTTCCCTTACAAAATGTCTATCAATGCATGTAAGCAGCCGGTCTAACTGATCCGCATTCAAAGTTGTCGGTGTTCCACCGCCCATGTAAATGGTGTCAGCTTTTCTTCCTTCAGACATTTTCGCAATTGCTTCCAGTTCCTTCATAAGTGCAGCCAGATAGTCTTCTACCCGGTGCTCCCAGTCACCTAAGGCACCCGAACTAAACGAACAGTAACTGCAAACCGTCGGGCAAAATGGGATTCCCACATAAAGACTATAGCCATTTTCATAATCCAACTGATCCAGAAGCTTTTTTTCTCTCCCTGCAATCTGCCATGCAAGATGTGCTTTTTCTTCACTCACCAGATTTTCCTTCTGGAACCATGGAACAAACGTCTCCTGTGTCATACCTTCTTCCAGTTTTCTCATAGCAATTTTAGTCGGTCGTACTCCCATCAGGATTCCCCATGCAAGAGTTCTGCCACTTTGCTCTGACAACTTTTTGTATAACATCCGGTCGAGATATTTTTTCATTGCAGATTTCTCCGCTGGCATGTCATTTGTCTGCCTGTCTGCAATTTCAATCATCGCCTCTTTCTGCCCGTCTGTACCATCTTCTGCAAATTCCACGGTTACATAATTAGAGGCTTTTTCGTCCACCGAAGACGTAACAGTCTCCGATGGATAAAAAGCCTTCACCATATGATATGCATTATATACAAATGTCTCCTGATTGCATATAACCCGGATCATTCTTAGCCCTCCTGTACATATGGGTTGTGAAGCTTCTCATACTCTATCTTTGTCTCACCCATATGTCCCGGATAAACAATCGTATCATCCGGAAGTGCGAACAGTCGTTCTCTTACAGAACGTACGATTGCATCCTGACTGCTGTTCGGAAAATCCGTACGTCCGACAGAACGCTGGAATAAAGTATCTCCACTAAATACTGCATGTTCTACAGGCAGATAATAGCAACAGCCTCCCATCGTATGTCCCGGTGTATGAATGACTTCTATCGTCTCACCTGCCAGTTCCAGTTTTTGTCCGTCTTTTAACGGTTTTGCACCATCAAAGGAATAGCCGTTCGTGTAAGACGAAGACAGATTCAGCTCTGGATCCGTCATAATCGGAAGATCCTCTTCCTCTACATAGACCGGAATATTCCAGTTTTCCAGAATAGAATCAATTCCCATAATATGATCGAAATGTCCATGAGTCAGAAGAATTGCCACAAGGTTAAGTTTTTCTTCCTCAATGTATGCTGTAAACTTCTTAGAATGTCCACCTGGATCCACTACAACTGTATCCTTCGTCTCTTCATTTATCAAAAGGTAACAATTCGCCCCCAAAATCCCAAGGGAAAATTTCTCTATCTTCATTGCTTTTTCTTTCCTCCTAGCCTGTTGTTCTCTCAATATCGATCACGTCATCAATCTGACGCAGTTTACCAATTACTTTTGCAAGTTCCTCTCGGCCATGCACAATAAATCCAGCCTCGATAGTCGCAGTTCCCTGCTTGCTCGTGCGGATATTTAAGGATTTGACATCCATCTCCATCTCCGTAAATACTTTGGAAATACTCATCAGAAGTCCCTGCTGATCTCTTGCATACATCTTGATCTCAGCCAGATACTGACCTCCTGTCTCTTCTGCCACATTTCCTTCCCACTCAGCCGGAATCAGTCTTGCACGTTCTGCTTCTGTCAAATGTATCATATTAACACAATCCGTGCGGTGAATCGAAAGTCCTCTTCCTCTTGTAACAAATCCGACAATCTCATCTCCCGGTACCGGATTACAGCATCTGGAGAACCGGACTGCCACATCATCAATTCCTTTTACGACAATTCCACTCTTGGACTTGGCAATATGGACTTTATTCTTAGCCGCCTCTGCAACTTTTTCAAGTACAATTTCATCTGTCAGTTCCTGCTTGTGATCCTTGCCATATTCTTCCGCCAGACGATTCACGACCTGTCCTTCTTTTAAGCCGCCATGTCCGATCGCGGCAAGCACAGAATCCCAGTCCTTGAATCCATATTTTCTCTGTACGATCTCTTCATATTTTGGCTGGAGCAGATTAGAAAGGTTGAGAGATTTTGCTTTGCAATAGGAGGCCACCATCTCTTTTCCTTTGATAATATTGCTCTCTTTAAATTCTTTTTTGAACCACTGATTGATCTTATTTTTTGCCTGTGTACTCTTGACTACATTCAGCCAGTCACGGCTTGGTCCTTTCGAATTCTGGGAGGTCAGAATTTCTATTCTGTCTCCATTCTGGATTCTGTAATCAATCGGAACAAGCTTTCCATTCACTCTGGCACCGACCATCTTATTGCCGACTGCACTGTGTATGGAATAAGCAAAGTCGATTGGAGTGGACCCCGTCGGCAATGTCTTTACATCCCCCTGCGGTGTAAAGCAGTACACATCATCTGCAAACAGATCCAGATCTCCTTTGATGAGGCTTAAGAATTCCTTGTTGTCAGACATATCTCTCTGCCATTCCAGAATCTGTCTGAGCCAGCTCATTTTCTCTTCTTCAGCCATAACACCTTTCTTGCTGCCGCCGGACTCTTTATACTTCCAGTGAGCAGCAATACCATATTCGGCTGTCTTATGCATCTCCTGTGTACGGATCTGGATCTCAAACGGCTGACCAATCGAACTCATCAGCGTTGTATGCAGAGACTGATACATATTCGGTTTCGGCATGGCAATATAATCTTTAAATCTTCCAGGAATTGGCGTATAAATCTCATGGATAATTCCCAATGCCGCATAACAGTCTTTGACAGAATCCACAATGATACGGACTGCAAACAGGTCATAAATCTGATCTACTGTCTTATCCTGATTGACCATCTTCTTATAAATACTGAAGAAATGCTTTACACGTCCATTTACATCTGCTTTGATCCCCGCATTTTTCATATGCATGGACACTTCATCCACAATCTGTTGGACAAATTCCTCACGCTCTGTTTTTCTGGCATTGATCTGATTTACAAGATCAAAAAATACATCTGGTTTCAGATACTTCAATGACAGATCGTCAAGTTCTGTCTTAATTTTAGAAATACCAAGCCTTCCCGCGATCGGCGCATAAATATCCATTGTCTCACGAGCCTTTTCCTGCTGTTTGGCCGGAGTCATGAACTGCAGTGTACGCATATTATGCAGACGGTCCGCAAGTTTAATGATAATAACCCGGATATCCTTTGCCATAGCAAGGAACATCTTTCTCAAATTCTCCGCCTGAAGTTCCAGTTTGTCCGCAGAATAAGCTACACGGCCAAGTTTCGTAACACCGTCTACCAAAAGAGCTACCTCTTCTCCAAACTCTTCTTTGATATAATCCTCTCCAATCCGAGTATCTTCCACTACGTCATGAAGAAGAGCTGCGATAATTGTCTCCTTATCCATCTCAAGATCCGCAAGAATAATTGCTACCCAGAGCGGGTGGATAATATACGGTTCTCCCGACTTTCTCTTTTGGTCTCCATGCGCTTTTTTTGCCAGATTATATGCCTTCTCGATCTGAGTAACATCCGCAGACGGATGATACTTTTGAATACGGGCAATTAACATGCCATAAAGCTTATCCGGATCATCATAATCTGCCTCCTGTTTGATCCCGTGCCCATCTACCATCTGAAGTTTCCCTCTTGTGTCTTTTAGCAATGCTTCCGGAGCAATCTTGCCGTCCAGTGACTCATATGTTGTTTTATTCTCTGACATATTAACGCCTCCTTCCCTCTCTAGTCTCTCAAATGTATATCTTTTTCTATTTTCCAGGATATACAATAACTGAATCTATATCATATCCCTGTAATCTGTCACGTCCATGAAGTCCTGCCAGTTCCATTAAAAACACAGTCTTTACAACCTTTCCGCCAAGACCTTCAATCAAATGGATCATTGCCTCATTCGTTCCGCCTGTCGCGATCAGATCATCAATGATCACAACTCTCTGACCCGGCTTGATCGCATCTTTGTGCATCTCGATAGTTGCTGTGCCATACTCTAATTCATACTCTGCAGAAACCGTCTCTCTTGGGAGCTTTCCTTTTTTACGAATCGGAATAAATGGCTTTTTCAGATTATATGCGATCGGTACCCCGAAAATAAATCCTCTGGATTCCGGTCCGACTACTACGTCAAAGTCAAGACCTTCTAATTTTTCCTGCATCAGATCAATTGCAAGATGCAGTCCTTCCGCGTCCTGTAATACACTTGTCACATCACGAAATATGATCCCCGGTTCTGGAAAATCCGGAATACTTACTACATAATCTTCTATCGGTTTCATAATTATTCTCTCCTTCTTCTCTTTCAAGGTAAAGTATATCTTTTAGTATAGCATTATTTGTTCCATTTTTCAAAAAAAATCTATCGATAATGGGTAATTACAATCTGAATTTGTCTTTCTCCCCGGAATTCATTGATTCCAGGGTAAAATGTAATGGACATTTTACCATTATTTCTTTCACACTGTTTTGCAAATTCCTGTGCATCATGAAAACAGATGGCTTCCATCCGGTTTCCCGCCGCATCGATTGCTGTTGCTTTTGCAACATTTTTATTTTTTCCGATGATCTTCACATGCTGCATGAAGACGCCTCTTGCCGCAAAAACCGGTTTTGTATTACCTTTTCCAAATGGTTCCATGTATTCAAGTTCTTCTATAAACTGTTCTGTAATAGCAGCAAATGGCAGTTCCATATCGATCACTACTTTTTCTGTCAGTTCTTCTTCTGAAAGCGTACACTGATCATTTAGTCTTCTTTTGAATTTCTCAACATTTTCTTTATCAATTGAAAGTCCTGCCGCCATCGGATGTCCGCCGAATTTTGTCAGAAGATCCCCACAGCCTGTCAGTTCTTCATACATGGAATAGCTTTCGATCGATCTTCCCGATCCTTTGACTCCATCTTCGGAATCCGTCAATACAAATACCGGACGATAGTAATTTTCTCTCACACGTCCAGCCACAAGGCCGGCAAGGCTTTCATGACAATCCGGCAGATAGATAACAAGCACCTTATCCCCCCGGATATCTGTCTGTTCCACTTTCGCCATTGCCTCATCTACAACGCGGTCTGTCATATCTCTACGGCTTTCATTCAATGCTTTCAGATCACCTGCCAGCATATCTGCCTCCCGCTCTGTCTTTGCCCGAAGCAGTGCCAGTGCTCTTTTTGCCGTATCCAGCTTACCACTGGCATTCAGACACGGAGCAAGAATAAATCCGATGTGATATGCCTGAATCTTTTTTCCCTCCAGCCCGATACACTGGATCAGGGCACGTAGTCCTAGATTAGAGGTCCTCTTTAGCATCTCAAGACCCTGCTTCACCAGAATTCGATTTTCCTCTGTCAGATCCATCACATCTGCCACTGTTGCAATTGCAACATTTTCCAAAAGATAATCCAGATCCGCCACGTCCTGACCATTTGCCTCACAGAGCGCCTCTACAAGCTTGTATGCAACCGCTGCACCACATAATCCTTTAAATGGATATTCACATCCTTCCTGCCTTGGGTCAACAACTGCATCTGCCGGCGGTAAAATGTATCTTCTTCCCGCTTCATTTTCCTTGTACGGCACTTCATGATGGTCTGTTACGATGATCGTCATACCAAGCGCTTTTCCATACTCAATTTCTTTCGCTGCCGCAATTCCGTTATCGCAGGTAATGATCGTATCAATTCCATCTTCATGTGCCCGGTCGATCAGATGCTGATTTAATCCATATCCGTCTTTGATACGATCCGGGATGTCGCTGTCCACCTTTGCGCCAAGCTTTTCCAGACCTTCTAAAAGAATATATGTCGCATTGATCCCATCACAGTCATAGTCTCCAATGACACGGATTTTTTCCCGGTCCCTGATTTTTTCAGTCAGAATTTCCACCGCCTGTGGCATACCCTTCATCTGCATTCCATCGTAGAGTTCCGCAATTGTACCGTTCAGATATTGGTTGATTGCTTCATCTCCAATAACATCCCGGTTACGAATCAGACTGGCCAGTCTCGGACTAATATGAAATTTCTTACTGATAGCCTCAAAATCAGCACCTTTTCTTAAAAGTACCCAGCGTTCCATAATTTTCGTCTCTCCTGTTTTATCCAAATAAATATTTGCAAAGTAAATACTACACTTTCGACAGGAATCTCCAACATCATTTTATTTACTTTGCAAATATTTACTTTAAGAAAAGAACAGCCTCGCCATAAAATATGACTTTGGCTGTTCTATAGTATTTAAAATTACTTCTTGAAGCGTTTCATTACATACCACAGCGCTCCTGTGATACATACAGATGAGTAAGCTCCGCATACAACTCCGACCATCAATGGAAGTGCAAACTCCTTGATAGAACTTACACCCATGACGTAAAGTACTGCTACCATGATAAATGTTGTAAGAGATGTATAGATACTTCTTGTCAGCGTCTGTGTGATACTCTTGTTTACAACTGCTGCAACATCACTGCTCTTTGTCTTACCACGCATTTCCTCTCGGATACGGTCAAAGATAACAATGGTCGCGTTGATGGAATATCCAACGATTGTCAGCATACACGCGATAAATGTATTACCAACAGAGATTCTTGCAATTGCATAGAATCCTACTACAACAAGGACGTCATGTAAAAGAGCAAGTACCGCACTGGTAGCGAAACGGATATCTTTGAATCGGAACCAGATATACAGAAGCATACAGATTGTCGCAATAACAACCGCGATAACTGCATCTCTTCGCATCTCATTACTTACTGTAGAACTGATATTTTCTGCCGTGATCTTTGATTCGTCCACACCGAAGTTATCAACCATAGCCTTATTCAGTGCTTCACGCTTGTCAAGATCCAGTGTAACTGTCTTGATAATAACCTGATTGGTTCCGGCTACTTTCTGAGTCTGAACATTGTTATCTCCAGTTACCTTTTCTACAACCGGAACAATTTCCTTATCAATCTCATCAATAGAGTAATCTTTATCAAATGTTACATTTGTAGATGTACCGCCCTGGAATTCAAGGCTGTATGCAAATGCTCCATTTCCTCTTCCTGCATTGACACCGATCGTGATCAGTCCTGCTGCAATTAATACAAGAGAAATTGTAAAGAACACTTTTTTCTTTGAAAGGAAATCGATTGGCTCACGCTCTTTCTTTGGACGATAATATAATTTTTCACTTCTAAGTCCAACTGCATAAAATGCATTTACGATCAATCTTGTAATAACAAGTGCTGTAAACATAGATGCGATGATACCAATTGCAAGTGTCTGCGCGAATCCTTTTACTGTACCGGAACCTTTGAACCACAATACAGCTGCTGCAATCAGAGTCGTAATATTACCATCTAAGATTGCTGATAAAGCTTTCTGGAAACCAATCTTCAGAGAATTCTTTACACTTCTTCCGCGTACCATCTCTTCACGTACACGAGCGAAGATGATAACGTTGGCATCTACTGCCATACCAATGCCAAGAATGATACCGGCAATACCCGGAAGTGTCAATGTTACTTCAAATGCATTCAGGATTACAAGTACAAGTCCTGTATAGATTAAAAGTGCAAGTCCGGATGCAAGTCCCGGAAGCAAGTATACACAACACATGAATACAAATACAATTGCAAGTCCGATTGCTCCGGCTTTTAAACTGGTCGCAACTGCCTGCTCACCAAGCTGGGCTCCTACAACATTAGAACGCAACTCTTCCAGTTCCAGTTTCAGACCACCGATACGGATTGTAGAAGCAAGCGCATCTGCTTCTTCATAGGTCATGTTACCACTGATCTGAGCCTGTCCATTTGTAATGGCTGCCTGTACATTCGGAACACTTACAAATGCTCCATCATAATAGATACCAATGCTCTGTTTTGCTGCCAGTGCTTTTGTTGTTGCATCTGCGAACTTTGTTGTTCCATCTTTTGTAAATGTAAGAGATACAACATTCTGTTTATTCTTTGTCAGCTGGTCTTCTGTTGTCTGAGCCTGGGCACTTTTTACATCATTGCCACTCAGTACAATAGAACCGTCTGCCTGCAATTCTTCAATTGTCTTGTTGAGCTGATAATCTTTGGACGCATCTCCCGTACTGTTCACCTGACTATAGTTTGCTGAGCCGTCACTGCCTGTCTGCGCAATAAAATACAGGGAACCCGGCTGTCCAAGTTCGTCTAAAATCTCATTGGCATCTGTAACACCAGGAATCTCGATATTAATACGGTCGCTTCCCTCCTGATATACACTTGCCTCTGTACTATACTGTTCTACACGCTTTTGCAGCTTATAGATCGTATCACTCATCTCTTCATCCGATGGATTGTCATCTTTGACCTGATATGTGATACTTACACCACCGGCAAGGTCCAGACCCAGTTTGATATTCTTCATAGAACCTGTATGGCCTTTTCCGAATCCAACAATTGTCGTAAAACCAAGCAGTACGATCAAGGCTGCTGCCACAATAAGACTAAGTATGCCTCTGCTTTTTTTCATGATTTACTTCCTTTCTCTTTCTTCCATTCCTTCGAAGGATTCTATGTTACACATTATGCATCTGCCAGTGCTGCTTTGATCATAATGGCACATTCCACACGTTTACGCTGCATCTCACAGCCAACATCATAACAATCATGGATCGTTCCATGGAAATTATAAGAGTTTGCCATACATCCACCGCTACAGTAGAATTTAGCGAAACAATTTTTACATTTTTCTTTTGAATATACACTGCAGCTTCTGAAATCATCTGCAATCTCCGGCTTTACAATTCCATCGTCTACATTTCCCATCAGGAATTCTTCCTGTCCGACAAACTGATGGCATGGATACAGATCTCCCCATGGTGTGACAGACAGATATTCTGTTCCTGAACCACAGCCGGACATACGTTTCATCACACATGGGCCGCCTTCCAGATCGATCATAAAGTGGAAGAAGTTAAATCCTTTTCCTTCTTTTTCACGCTCAATCATAATCTTGGCAAGCTTATCATACTCTTCTTTGATCTGTGGAATATCCTCTTCGCGGATCGCATATGGATCGGATTCGTCACCTACGACCGGCTCAATGGACATCTGCTTGAATCCAAGGTCTGCAAAATGCAGGATATCATTGGAGAAATCCAGATTATTTCTTGTAAATGTCCCACGGATATAATACTTCTCCTGATTACGGCTTTCAGCCAGCTTCTGGAATTTCGGCACGATCAGATCGTAGCTTCCTTTTCCGTTGCGGAACGGACGCATCTTATCATTGATTTCTTTTCGTCCATCCAGGCTTAGCACAACATTGTCCATCTCTTTATTGACAAACTCCTGAATCTCATCATTCAGAAGAACGCCGTTCGTCGTAACTGTAAATCGGAAATTCTTGTCATGAAGCTTTTCCTGTTCTCTTCCGTATGCTACCAGATCTTTGACAACCTGCCAGTTCATAAGTGGCTCTCCTCCAAAGAAATCTACTTCCAGATTTCTTCTGCTTCCGGAATTTGCGATCAGGAAATCTAATGCCTTCTTTCCGACTTCATAACTCATAAGAGCACGTCTTCCATGATACTCGCCTTCTTCTGCAAAGCAGTATCTGCAGGCCAGATTACAGTCATGTGCAATGTGAAGGCAAAGAGCCTTTACAACTGTCTTTCTCTTCTTCACGATTGGAACAAGATATTCAAACTCATCCTTTGTAAATAATTTCCCGTCCTCTGTCAGTTCAATGACATCATCAAGAGCATCTCTTAAATCTTTCTCGCTATATGTATCTCCAAGCCGCTTTTTCAGATTCTCCCATGTAAGATCACTCTTTAAAATCTCAGCTGTTGGTTCTTCGTCCGGTTCATTCAGTACAGCGATCACATCATAGCACAGGTCATCAACCACATGTACGGCTCCACTGTATACATCCAGAACAATGTTATATCCGTTATTCTTATACTGATGAATCACAGTAATAATCTCCTTTTCTATTTTTTCTATCTCTTTAAAATTTTCATGGTTATTTGGCAACAGAACAGAGACAGCGACCCTTTTAAGACCGCTGTCTCCTGGTTTTTTACCTATGTTCTTTTACTTATTTGCTCTGCTCACAGGTCTGATTTCCTACTGTACAGGAAGTCTTGCATGCTGACTGGCAAGATGTCTGACATTCGCCGCAACCGCCTTTTTTCACTGTCTTGTTCAGAGTCTGTGTATTCAATGTTTTCACATGTTTCATCACTACATTCCTCCTTGTCTTTCTTGACTTTTATAAGTATAGCATCTTCCTTTCTTTTTCGCAATATTTTTATCTGAATCGTTAATTTTTAATTATTCCCGTTAATATTTTAATTACCTGCAAAAAGGTGGTTTTTTCAATTTTACTATGTTACACTTGCGTTAGATTACAAATGAATCAGAAATTGCCACTTCATTAATATGTCTTATAGGAGGTAATTGTAACATGGCAATTTCAATTGGCATTAACGGATTCGGACGTATTGGACGCGTTGCACTCCGTATCGCCATCAGTCGACCGGAAACTTTTAAATTATGTGGAATTAACGCAAGAAATGCGGATCTTGATTATATGGTCTATATGATCCGCTACGACTCTACATTTGGACGTTTCCATGGAGAACTTGGAACTTATGAACACGGACTTATCATTAACGGGCAGAAGATTCCTGTCTTCACAGAAGGTGATGCTGCTTCCATCCCTTGGGGTTCCTGCGGTGCCGAATACATCATCGATGCAACCGGAGCATTTTGCACGGCAAAAAAGGCAAGTGCTCACCTGCAAGGTGGTGCAAAAAAAGTCATTATTTCTGCACCTGCAAAAGATGAAGAAACACCTACATTCATCATGGGAATCAACCATACCGGTTATTCGAAAGATATGTCCGTTGTGTCCAATGCATCCTGCACGACCAACTGTCTGGCACCTATCTGTAAAGTACTGGAAGACAATTATGGAATTGAATATGGTCTGATGTCTACGATCCACGCCGCAACTGCCAAGCAGAAAGTTGTGGACAGCCGTTCTCTCAAGGACTGGCGTACCGGACGTTCTGCATTCGGCAATCTGATTCCATCCACAACCGGAGCCGCTAAGGCTATCTCTCTCGTCATTCCTTCTCTGAAGGACAAGATGAGTGGTATTTCTTATCGTGTTCCAACTACAGACGTCTCAATCGTTGATCTGAACGTCGCACTAAAAGAGTCTGCATCTTATGAGGATATCTGCAAAAAAGTAAAGGAAGCCTCCATGACATATTTGTCCGGCATTCTTGATTATGTAGATGATGAAGTTGTATCTTCTGATTTCATCGGAGATTCACACGCTTCTATCTTTGATGCAAGACAGGGAATTCAAGTAAATTCTCACTTCTTTAAGGTCATCTGTTTCTATGATAATGAATGGGGCTATACAAGCCAGATCTTCCGCCTCATCAAGTACATGGATCAGGTTGACCATAATTCATAAGATGCCGGTGGAAACACTTTCCATTCTGGTATCTTTACATTTTTACATGTGGCAAAAACTTTCTGATTCGAGCTGTAACTATTCTACTTTCTGTAAGGGACATATACATTCGTCATTACGATTATGAACCGTACGTAAAATAAAAGCTGCCTATATCTGTTTCCTTTTTACAAGAGATATACGCAGCTCTTATTTTTTAGTCTTTCATGATATCATGCCACCGGTCATACCGCCGCCTGCACATAGTATCAGTGATGTGACAATACTTACACTGTCTCCATTCAGAGTTCTGTAAACTCCAAGTGTAATGAGCAAAAGCAATACAAAATATAGGATTCCAAGAACCATCCCCCACAAGTACCGTTTTGATTTTGTCAGTTTCCCTATGATCATTCCTCCGATCAGTGTTGACACTACATAGATTCCAACAATTGCCGCCGATACAATTTTTTCATTTAATTCAAATTTATACATAAAAAATGTCAAAACCAAAAGTAATATACCGGTGACAATATAAGAAGCCAGAAGTGACTTGATCCACCATATGACCTTTATATTTTTTTGCATATTCTCCATCTCTTTCCTCCTTGTCTACCACAAGGTATGAGCCAGATCCGGCGAATATGACTGCTTCTGCAAATTTTATCACTCCATTTGCTTTCCAAGAAATCCTGCTGCACATGCTCCCAGCTTTTGTTCCAGTTTTGTAAACTTCTCTTTTTCATCTGATGACAGTAAAATAACTGCCCCCACAACATCTCCTTCGCAAATGATCGGTGTAATAGATTCCCATACATAATCCTTTTCCTGTTCCCGGAACACCCGGATATATTTCTTCTCATCAACCTTTGCCAGAATACTGTTTCTTTCTTCCAGTTCCCCTTGAAGAACTTTGCTGATATACTTTTCCTGCACCTCTTTTCTCCCGTTTCCGGAAGCTGCCACGACCTGATCCATATCACAGATACACACAAGGCACCCTGCCTCTTTTGCCAGGCTGTCTGCATACATACCTGCAAATGCAGCAAGCTCTCCGATTGGTGAATATTTTTTCAATATAATCTCGCCTTCCCGGTCGGTAAATATCTCCAGTGGATCACCTTCTCTGATTCTAAGTGTTCTTCGTATTTCTTTCGGAATGACCACACGTCCCAGGTCATCAATCCGACGTACAATTCCTGTTGCCTTCATATGATTCCTCCATGATTGATTCCGCATGGCTGTTCTTTCTTCTCATGCTAAATTTTACTTTTAATGCTATTATGTGAAAATGCATGAAAATTATTCTAATAAAGAAAGCAGAATTTTTTGCGTATTCCATATTGGAAAAATTATTCTTTCTTTAAATCCCGGAATGGACTCTTCATATAATGGCATAAAATCCATCAATTTGATTGATTGGTTAATTTCAGAATAATATCACAAAGCGTTCTCTGAAAAAGAAAAGGTTGCCTTTCCTGGCAGCCTCTCTTTTCAAAAAAATACCTCTAAATCTCTGAAAATACTTCCAAATGTTTCCGTTTTACATATCATCTGGTTCAAACTGATTCGGATAGAAGTCGCTCCCCTCATAACCGCAAACTCCCATTCTAGGAGAATTCGTAACTGGAAGCAGATATCCGCTCTCTTCAACTTCTATTTCTTCATCCAGTTCCCCATTTTCATATTTTTCCAGACACTCCTCGCACCAGAACGGATCTTCATTATACATTTTTATAGGATCAATCCACACAGCAGGATTTTTTCCACAAACTGAGCATGTAAACTGTATCGGATTATTTCTGGATAAAATCGTCACATTTTCTTTCTGTTCTGGAGCTTTATAAAAATCTACCACCTTTATTGTAAGCTCGGTTGTGGAACCAAAATCATATTCATATCCAATTTCCATTCCCACCTCAAGCACTTCTTTGAGTTTATGGCTCATATCTTCTGCAGGTTTTCCCCACAGGAAATCATTATCTGGAATTTGTTCATATCTCACACCTTCAATATCAAATGCGCTCAAATGTCCACAACATTCCACCCAGATATCGCGTATAAATTGATCCAGACACTCCAAAGTTGCATTTTCTTTTATCTGTATAATAAGCCAATAATCTTTGTTATATGTACCATATAACATTAATTCATAATAAGCTGACATCTTCTTGGAATTTTCACACACTTCCATCCGCTTCTTACAACTCTGCAAATGTTTTAGCATACCTGTTCTTGTATATTCTTTTCCACAATACTTACAATATCCTCTTGTACTCTTTGCCATTGTCCGATTTCCTCCTTAATATCAATAATGGATATGTTCATTGGCATAGCCACTATGAATACTCACCAAAGGCGATTCTTTCGCTTTTTTACAACCTCCACTTAAAGACAGAACTCACCTTTACTCATCCTTCACTTCTTCGCCTGCAAGCTTCAGGATATCTTCCACGGTGTCTTCCGTAATACCCATACGCTCCGCCACTTCATCGACCGATACTTTTCTTCCGTATTCTTCCTTCATGCTTTTGATTGTCTCATCCAGATCATTCACCCGCTCGACCATCTTCTTATCGCGGCGTTTTTCTTCGGTGTGGGATTCCAGCATCACCCGGATTCCAGCGCGCACCTGCTCCAGCACTTCTGCTTCTGTTGCTTTCTTATTCTCACCTAAGTACAGCATCAAGCTGACATTGCCTTCCTGGATCACATCACCGATGAAGATTCCCGGCATATGCAGCTTTACTGCTTCTTCCACAACTTTGGGAAGATAATATGCAAGTGTTACCTCTTCCTCCGTCTGCTTCGCCATTTTTTCAATATCGATCAGATATTCTGCCACATAGTCTTTTTCCTGCTGGCTTAATGTATCTTTTTCTTCTTGTTCTGTTTTTTCTGTATTTTCTATAGTTCCTGTATATCCGATTACTTCCACTTTCTGAGACATCAGGAATTCATGAACCAGATTCATCTGCTCATCTGTAAGATTGTCATCCTGAAAGAAAGCTTGCACTTCCTGACTGGTCATTTTATTATTCTGGCTTGCTGCAACTGCAAGAAGCTCTCCTAATTTTTTCTGAAACTGGGCTCTGTCTGCCATATCTTTACTCCTTCGTTAAATTTTCTTTACCTTTTTATCATTCACGTTCCTGTTATTCAAGAACTCTCTTCAAATGTCAATAATGAAATGCCGATAGCTCTTCATATCTTCTGGCATCTGTTCTTCATTACACTCCTTCGTAGGAAAAATCAGGAATAAAGCTTTCTTTTGCCGTTTCGCCTTCCTGAATAAATGCCTGCTCCACGCCAAGATCTATGGCATAATCCACCAGGACATCATATGCTTTTTTCGTCACTTTCTTGGCAAGCTCCGGATATTTTTCCCGATTCAACGTATCGAGCGGAGTGTACTGGTTCATGAGACTCATATAAATCTGGTCACCATATGTTTCATAGAGGTATTTCACAATTCTTCTCGCATCTCTCAGACACCCAGGCAATAACAAATGTCTCACAATTACACCTTTTGTCATAATCCCCGCCGCACAGCCGCGCCGTCAGCCAGCTCGCCTTTGCACTGCTGTGCGAGCTGTCGGGGGCCGACAGCGCTGCGCCCTCCCTGCCGCCCCTCGTCACCGCCGCCATCGAGGACATCCGCCAGAACTACGCGGGCCTCTACGGCGTGGAGGAGCTCAGCGAGCGGCTGGGCGTCTCGAAAAGCCACCTCGTCCGCACCTTCACGGCCGCAGTGGGGGTGCCGCCGGGACGGTATCTGACCACCGTCCGCATCGAAGCGGCCATGCGTCTGCTCCTCCACCGGGAATACACGCTGGACGTCATCGCCAGCCTGTGCGGCTTTTCCGGAGCGAACTACCTCTGCCGCGTCTTCAAAAAAGAGACCGGCCACTCCCCCGCGCAGTGGCGGGCCATGGCCGGTCAGGCAGTGCGCCCCCTCTCGCCCGCCGAAAGCAAACGGGAGCAGGAGCTCTATATTTAATGTACCGGGGCTGCTCTGCCCCGCTTTTTTATGCCCTTCCGGCCTTCCGCTTCAGCAGGAAGACGGTCAGCGCCAGTGTGATGGCCTCCGAGACCGGGAACGCCGCCCAGACGCCGTTCATCCCGAACAGTGCGCTCAGCACCAGCGAACAGACCACGATGGCCACCATGCCGCGGCACAGTGAGGTGATGGAGGCCTCCGCCGGGCGGTTGACGGCCCCCAGATAGCCCGCCGCCACGATGTTGCAGCCCGCGAAGAAGTACCCCACGAAGTAGATGCGCATCCCGCTGTGGGCAAACTCAGCCATGAGCGCGGAGTTCTCGCTGTTGAAGAGAGCCGTCAGCACATCGGTATACCCGAACACGACGCCGTACAGCAGCGCCGCCAGTCCCAGCGCTGTGCCGCAGCCCAGCAGCAGGAGCTTTCTGGCCCCGGCCATCTCATTTTTGCCGTAGCACTGGCTCACCAACGGCTGCGCGCCCTGCGCCACGCCGTTGAAGATGGCCGTTGCCACCAGCGCAAAGTTCGCCACGACGCCATAGGCCGCCACAGCCACATTGCCCGCCAGGCGCAGCAGCAGGAAGTTGAAAACAGTGGTCGTCACGCCGGAGGAAAGCTCCCCGACAAAGCCGGAGATGCCCAGCTGGCAGCTCTGGGCCAGCAGCCTGACGGACGGTGCCTTGCGCACAAAGGTGATGGTGTTGTTCTTCTTTATAAAATGTGCGCTGCATACGGCAATGCTCAATATCGGCGAAATGGCCGTTGCCAGCGCCGCACCGGGCAGACCCAGGCCCATCGGGAAGATGAAGATGTAGTCGAACACCACATTGAACAGACTGCCGCTCAGCGTCGCCACCATGGCCAGCGAGGGGTCGCCGTCGTTGCGGACGAAGGACGCCACCACATAGTTGCACATAAAGAAGGGGGTGAACATCAGGAAGATGCGGGCATAGTTCATGCCCAGCGCCACGATGTCCGCATCGCCGCCCATCAGCCGCAGCAGGCCGTCCGGGCGGAAGATGCCCACCAGCATGAACGGCACCGCCAGGATGCAGACGCTGAAAATAGCATTGGAGAAATAGCGCTGCGCCCGCGCATCCCCCTGCGCCCGCAGGATGGCATAGCGGGTGGCCGCGCCCAGGCCGATCATCGAGCCGAAGGCAAAGATGAGATTATAGATGGGCAGGCAGAGGTTCAGCAGGGTCACGCCGTCGGTGCCCGCCGCCTGCGCAATGAAATAGGTATCCGCCAGGATGTAGCACGACGTTCCCAGCAGGCCGAAAATGTTCTGGGAAACATATTTGAAAAACTGCTTTGTCAGGTTCATGAAGCGTCCTTTCTGTCCATTCTTACACTCGTTCGCCAGTTTAGCACAGTTTTACGCAAAATGTCAATCTCGTGCGGCAGACCGCTCCCACGGAACGGTTGCTTTCCCCCGCCGCACGAGGGGAGTTTTACCGGCGAGTATCCGAGGTAGGGACCCGACGCGAAGCGTTGGGGAGGGCATGGAATGCCCTTTGACTCGCCGGGAAAAGCTCCCGGAGATGCGGCTCATATAGAGCTCCCGCCAGATTTCCCGTTGACGAATCGCTTTTACCGGGTGTATACTTGTACCCTATTTTGATGGAAAGGAGGGAGCCGCCATGCCGGAAAAGCCCCTGCTCTGCCTGGGCGAAGCCTGGCTGGAACTGACCGCCGACACGCCGCCGGAGCTTGCCGGACAGTTTCAGGTGCAGGTCGGCGGCTGGGGGGCCGGACTCTGCCGCGCCTACACCCGCTGCGGCGGGCGCAAAAAATTCTTAAGCATGGTGTTACTGATAGAAGAAATGCAAATGGTGAAGTAGTAGGAACAGGAATGGGACTTTGGATTGTTGACAGCATAATTCAGAATTATAAAGGGTATATAGATTTAAGGAAAAACATTGAAAAAGAGAATGGCTTTTTTATGGATTTATTTTTTGAAGGAAGGGAGAATTAAATGATGAGAATTGGTTATTTGGATGATGAATATGATATCTTAAAAAGTGCAATTCGTAGTTTGAAGAAATATGACATAGAAATAGTTGCGTTAAAGAATATTGATGATGTGACAAATATTACTATGTTAACAGATGCCATTATTTCTGATTCATTAGAATGTTTACTGGTAGATTATGATTTAATGAAGTTAGAATCTAAAGTGTATGGTACGCAAATTATTAAAGATATTAATGAGATTTTACCAGATTTTACATGTTTTTTGCTAACTAACTTTACAGAACAGGGTATAAACGAAAAAATTGTGCAAAAAGTTTTCGTACAAGATAAGGCTATAT